>ERZ1027200.1010-NODE-1010-length-12533-cov-3.714057_pt1 | contig 12533 bp, 8 predicted proteins | sample MGYA00519271_ERZ1027200 | MGnify/ENA primary metagenome ERZ1027200 (study PRJEB26926, sample SAMN06164742) | human gut metagenome | biome: ENVO:00009003; feature: ENVO:2100002; material: ENVO:00002003 | host: Homo sapiens | place: USA | collected 2012 ...
GTTCGTCGGCAGCGTCAGATGTGTATAAGAGACAGATTATGAATTACACGTACATGAAAGGTTGTGCTCTGTGCATGACATTGTGCCTGACTTCGGCTGCTCTGCCTGGCAGGGCGAATGCAGAAAGTTCGGCTATCGTGAATGAAGTCTTGCAGTCATCTGTTGTAAAAGGGGTGGTAAAAGACTCGAATGGTGAACCTCTGTTAGGGGTTAATGTCCTTGTAAAAGGTACGACAATCGGTGCCGTCACCGATATAGACGGAAACTTTTCTTTTGAAGCTCCTGCCGGTTGTACATTGGTTATCTCTTACATTGGATTTGAATCGCAGGAAGTAAAAGTAAAAGGCAATGCTCCTCTGAACATTATTCTGAAAGAAGATTCCGAAGCATTAGACGAAGTGGTAGTGGTCGGTTATGGCGTACAAAAGAAAAGTGACGTGACTGGAGCTCTTTCTTCTGTGAAAGGCGATGATCTGACAAAATTGTCCATATCACGTACCGATCAGGCTTTGTAAGGACAGATGGCCGGTGTGATGGTACAGAATAGTGTGGCTGCACCAGGTGAATCGCCTAACATTATTATTCGTGGCGGTAACTCCTTGAAAGGCGAAAATGCTCCGTTGGTTGTGATTGACGGTGTTCTCGGTGGTGACCTTTCTTTGATAGACCCGAATGACATTACTTCTATCGAAGTATTGAAAGATGCTTCTTCTACCTCTATTTACGGTTCCCGCGGAGCGAATGGTGTCATCATGGTGACGACCAAACGTGGGCAGACTGGTAAACCGACCGTTTCTTATAGTGGTTATGTTTCGCTTTCGCAGGTATCAAAGAAAATGGATATGCTGAATGGTCAGGAACTATATGGCTTATTGAAAGAAGCACAGGAGAAATATCCTACGACAGCATTGAAAATACCGGAGTGGATAGATCCTAATAACTTGAATAATACCGACTGGCAGGGTGAAGTGTTCCGTACGGCCCCTATCACGGGCCATTCGTTGTCTGTAAGTGGCGGAACAGAAACGACACGCTATAGTTTGTCTGGTAACTACTTGATGCATCAGGGTATTGTGAAGAACTCTGATTTCAATCGTGCCGGCATACGTGCCAATATCGAACAGAAACTGGGAAAGAAGGTGACGGTCGGAGCTCTTATCAATGCTTCCCGTTCGTCGTCTTCCAACGCCAGTGTCAATCAGATGAACGGTTCTGATGGTGGTGGTGTCACGTTCTCTGCTTTAGGTTTTGGGCCATTGGTCCCTGTCTACAAGGAAGACGGCAGCCTTAGCGGTCCGCTAAAGGATGGAGCACAGATGAATAATCCGGTAGCTCTGATTAATGATCAGGTTGTGGATAAATTCCGTAATTATTTTCAGGGTACTGCTTTTCTGGAATGGGAAATCTTGAGCGGCTTGAAATTTAAGACAGCTTGGACTTACACATATAGCGACCGTAAACAACGCCAGTTTACTTCCGGAGAGAATCTTCTTTCTTATAAAGGGCAGGGATATGCTTACATGAACGATCAGGAAACCACAAACTGGCTTGGTGAAAACACGTTGACTTATTCCAAGACATTCAATAAAGATCACTCTTTGAATGTTGTTGCCGGTTTTACTGCTGAGGCTTCCGATTATTTCAACAATAACAGCAGTGGTAAAGGGTTCGACATCGAATCGCTTGGTTATTGGAATATGGGACTTGCCAATAGCAGTCTGTTGTCTGTCGCTTCCGGTGGAAACCATTCTGCCATTGCTTCTTGGTTGGGCCGTGTGAACTATGCTTATAAAGGTAAATATTTGGCATCTGTTAGTTTCCGTGCTGACGGTTCTTCCAAGTTTGCGAAGAATAATAAATGGGGATATTTTCCTTCTGCTGCTTTGGGATGGCGTATCAGTGAGGAAGATTTCATGAAAGACATTTCTTGGATACAGAACCTGAAACTGCGTGCCAGCTATGGTGAAACAGGTAGCCAGGCGATTACAGCCTATCAGTCGTTGGCTAGTTTCAGTACGACCAGTTATGTCCTGAACGGAAGTTCTGCAGTGGCTCTTGTTCCAGGTCGTGTACCGAATCCCGACTTGAAATGGGAAACAACTAAACAGACGGATATAGGCATTGATTTGAGCGTATTGGGCGGACGTATATCTTTGGTTGCGGATTATTATTATAAAAAGACAGTCGATCTGCATTATGACAAGATCCTTCCGTACTATACAGGTTATTCTTCACAGACACAGAACATCGGTAGTAAATCCAATAAAGGTTGGGAATTTTCTCTGAATACACAGAACTTAGTGGGTGACTTCAAGTGGTCTACTTCTTTGAATATCGCTTTGAATCGGGAAAAAGTGCTTGACCTTGGCGATGATGAATACTTTTATACAAATGGTTCCGGAGGTGCTTTGGGAGCTGGTTTCAATGAAACTGGTATTGTGAAGGTCGGTGAGCCGTTGGGGAACTTCTACGGATATGTCTTTGACGGTATCTATCAGAATGAGGCAGAAGCCAAGGCGTTGGGGCTGACAAAAGATGATGTCGGTAGCGTGAAGTTCAAGGATTTGAATGGTGATAACAAGATTACGACTGAAGACCGTACGATCATTGGTAATGCTAACCCGGACTTTATCTTTGGTATTGGTAATGACTTTTCGTATAAGAATTTTGATCTGAGCTTTATGTTTCAGGGAACCTATGGCAATGATGTCTATAATTTGTTGAAAGTGACTTTCAGCGAATTACCGAGCAACTCGAACAATACCGGAAATGCTTTTGCGTTTGTAAAGGATTCCTGGAGAGGTGAAGGAACTTCGAATACGCAACAGGCATTTAACAAGGGTGTGGGTCCGTCTTCATCTCGTTTTGTGGAAGATGGATCTTATATTCGCTTGAAAAATTTGACGTTCGGCTATACTCTTCCTAAATCAGTTACATCCAAATGGGGCATTTCTAACTTACGTTTCTATCTGAGCGGACAGAACCTATTTACAATTACCGGCTATTCCGGTTATGACCCTGAAGTCAGTTCCCGTACAGGTAACTATAACTTAGGTTTTGACGGTGGTAGTTATCCGGCAACCCGCTCTTATACCTTCGGATTGAATCTTACATTATAATTGAACCATTAATATAAAGACGAAAATGAAAACATATATATATAAAGCAGTTGCAGGGGTGTGCTCCCTGATGCTATTGATGAGTAGTTGCGAGTCTTTCTTGTCGGAAGAACCGAAAGATTTCCTCTCGCCTGAAAACTTACCGAACACGGAGGCTGAATGCAATATGCTGCTGATGGGATCGCTGTCTTATTGGCGTAGCAACAACTTCGAACGTCATATTAACTTTATAGCCGAAGCAACGACTGATGCTGTTGTCAGTGCTACAGCCAATAATGTGGCTCGCGATGAAATGAACTCTTTGACTTGGCAAAGCGATAACGAGAGCCTTTATAAGCCCTGGCAGCAATTTTATGCTTGTATCAATGCTTCTAACATCATGATCGAGAAAGTTCCGAATGCTTCGAAAGTTTCGGATGAGGTCAAGACACGTTATGTCGCAGCTGCCCGTTATATGCGTGCGATGTCCTATTTCTATCTGGTGCGTATCTTTAATGATGTTATTTATCTGGACACGCCGGTGAATGACTTTACCAGTGCGAATAACATGACAAAGACACCGGCTAAAGAAATATATAATAAGATTGTTGAAGATTTGGAATATGCAGAAGCCAATCTTCCCGTAAAATGGGATTCTGGAACGGAACGTCCGACTGTCGCTGCCGCCAAGTCTTTGCTTTCATGGGTTTATATCACGATGGCCGGTGAACAGGTTAAAGACAATACCATGTGGGCGAAGGCGGCTTCCAAAGAGAAGGAAGTCATTGATAATGCCGCTACTTACGGTATTAAGCTGGAAGAAAATTATGCTGATCTTTGGCTGGTCAACAATCGGTATAACAAAGAATCGATCTTTGCCCTGAATTTTGCAGATGGGTTAGGAGACAACCAGTGTGGAGCCGAGTGGCGTCCGACCAGTATCGGGTCCGAATCAGGATGGGGATTCTTTTATACGAAACAATCCTATATCGATAAATTTGATGATAAGGATAAACGGAAAGCCGCTACCTTCTTGACCGAAATTGTCAGTACAGTTGATAATAAAACCTATACGACTGAGAATTTCGGTAGTCCGTATCCACATGGAAAGAAATGGTGTGATGGAGGTCGTGAAAATTTCTCACAGCGTAATAAGCGTACGGATATGTACATTCCTATCATCCGTTATGCCGATGTCTTGCTGATCTTTGCCGAAGCGGAAAACGAAGCCAATGGTCCGACGGCTGCAGCTTATGATGCCGTGAATCAACTGCGTGTACGTGCCGGTTTGGATAACTTGTCCGGTTTGTCTAAAGAGACTTTCCGTCAGGCAATCCAAAAAGAATGGACGTTAGAGACGACACACGAACGGATCTATCGTTTCAATTTGGTTCGCTGGGGCACTTATCTGACGGTAATGAAGGAATATTTCCAGAAAAATTTTCCTGAAAAGGTGAAGAATGTAACGGAAGAACGGTTGTATTTCCCTTGTCCGGAGCATGATTCATTGATCAATCCGAATTTGTAAGAAAATTTTTGAGTAGGTTTAAATAATCTTGGGGTATGGAATGACTGATGATTTCATACCCCTTCTTATAACACAAAATGGACAAAATGAAACTGAAAATTCTTTTTTTTGTTTTTCTGCTTGTCTGTAGTTCCTGTGCTTTGGACAAGAGGGATATTATCAGTTCGAATTTTGATTTTGCCGATATACAGTTGAAACATGCATTCGTGGAAATGGATTCGGTTTATAAAAGTACGGACAAGCTGCTTGCCAATCCTCGCAATATCGATCCGAACGGTTTCCTGCGCATGGTGGCGTCCCATGATTGGACAAGCGGTTTTTTCCCAGGCGAACTTTGGTATATGTATGAATATACTAAAGATGATTTTTGGAAGGAGAAGGCCAGGAAACAGACTGAACTGCTTGAACAGGAGAAATGGAATGGGAGTACCCACGATATGGGCTTTAAAATGTATTGTAGCTATGGTAACGGTTATCGGTTGACTCAGGATTCTGGTTATAAGGATATTCTGTTGCTGTCTGCCTACACCCTGATCAGACGTTACAATCCAAAAGTGGGTTGTATCCGTTCCTGGGATCATAACAGGGATAAATGGCAGTATCCCGTAATCATCGATAATATGATGAATCTGGAACTACTTTTCTGGGCTTTCCGTACGAATGGCGATTCCACTTTCTACCAGGTTGCAGTCGACCATGCCCGTACTACGATGAAGAATCATTTTCGTAAGGACTACAGTTCCTATCATGTTATCGACTATGATACGTTGACCGGCGCAGTCTTGCATAAAAACACCCATCAGGGGTATTCCGATGCTTCGGCTTGGTCGCGTGGACAAGCGTGGGGATTGTACGGCTATACGATGTGCTATCGAGAAACTGGATTGCCTGAATTTTTGGAACGTGCCAAACAAATTGCCTCTTATATTTTCTCCAATCCTACATTGCCGGACGATTTGATACCTTATTGGGATTATAATGCTCCAGGAATACCGGACGAGCCGCGTGATGTATCGGCGGCCACCGTTACGGCTTCTGCTCTTTACGAGTTGAGTATGTATGATGAAACGAATAGAACCGGATATGTGGATAGGGCTGATAGGATATTGGAAAATCTGACGAACCGTTATCGGGCAAGTGTAGGGAAAGACTGTGGTTTCCTGCTTTTGCATAGTACCGGTTCCAAGACTCACGGTTCGGAAGTGGATGTGCCGATCGTATATGCGGATTATTACTATCTGGAAGCCTTGTTGCGAAAAGCCAAATTGGAAAAAGAAGGAACTGCTCTCTTGTAAAATTAATTGAATTTTAAATTGAATATTAGAATATGAAGTACTTGTTTGTTGCATGCTTATTGTGTTTGTCCGTTCTGTCGGCTGTGGCGAAAGTGCCTGCTATGAATAAGATTCGGCTGACGAACAATTGGGAATATCTGAAAGGTGATTTGGGGGGAATCTGGGAGGCTGTACGTCCTGCCGCACCCGGCAGTTCGGAGGCGGTTCCCATCTGGCAGCCTGTTACGTTACCTCATTGTTTTAATGCCGAAGATGCTGTTGATCCGGACGTGAATTATTATGAAGGTCCGGGATGGTATAAAACTTTGCTGGCGATAGACAATCCCTATCGGAACGGGCGGATCGTACTCGATTTCGACGGGGCGGGACAGAAGACGGATGTCTATGTCTATACGACTCATGTCGGTAGCCATGTTGGCGGTTATGACAGTTGGAATGTCGATATTACGGATGCGGTAAAAGCATTTCTCGGCAGTAAAGATGCGGAACGTTTCAAAGGGAAAGTACCTTTGTCGATCCGTTGCGATAATTCACGTGATCTGGAAATGATACCATCCGATCTGGCTGATTTCAATATCTATGGTGGTCTGTACCGGTATTTGAACTTGGTGTACCTGCCTGAAGTTTCTTTTGAACAGATTCGTTTGGAATCTTCCCTCTCTTCTAACTTGAAAGAAGGTATATTGAAGGTGAAAACTTCGTTTTATAATCCGGAAGATATAAGGAAGGCGGATGTGACCGTTTCCGTTTACGATGTGGACCGTAAACCAGTCTTCTCGAAAACACTGGAAGGAATACTTCCTTTGGGTGACCAGCTTTTAGCAGAGATGAAGATCAAGAATCCGGTATTGTGGGACGTGGATGTGCCACAACTCTATACTTGCGAGTTGACTGTAAAGACACCGGATCAGACTTTCACGACGGAAGAACGCTTCGGTTTCCGCCATACGGAGTTTAAGGACAAAGGTCCATTCTTCCTGAACGGCAAACGTTTGCTGTTGCGAGGTACGCATCGCCATGAGGATCACGCTGGTGTGGCACAAGCCATGACGGAAGATATGATGCGTCGTGAAATGCGGATGATGAAAGATATGGGCGTGAACTTTATCCGTTTAGGACATTACCAACAATCTGAAATCATTCTGGACCTTTGCGACGAATTGGGCATTCTGGTATGGGAAGAAATTCCTTGGTGTCGGGGCGGTCTTGGAGGCGATGTCTACAAAAAACAAGCCCGTCGGATGCTTGCTAATATGATCGTCCAGCATCATAATCATCCGGCTGTCATCATCTGGGGGTTGGGTAATGAGAATGACTGGCCTAACGATTTCAATACGTTCGACAAGAGTGCGATCCGTGCTTTCATGAAAGAGTTGCACGACATGGCGCACCGTTTAGACGACACACGTATGACGGCGATCCGCCGGTGTGAATTTTGTAATGATATTGTTGATGTCTATTCACCTTCTATCTGGGCTGGTTGGTATCGGGGTGTCTTTACCGATTATAAATCGATCTCAGAACAGGAGATGCAGAAGGTAAAACACTTCCTGCATGTAGAGTGGGGAGGTGACAGCCATGCCCGTCGTCATTCGGAAGATGCTTTTTATAATCTGAAGAACATCGAGGCAGGAAAGGGCGGTGATGAACGTGCCGGCGATGCTTCCTTGTATGGTGGCGTTCCACGTGCTTCGCGCGATGGCGATTGGTCGGAAAGTTATGTGGTCCGTCTGATCGACTGGCATCTGAAAGAGCAGGAGACGATGCCGTGGCTGACCGGTACAGCCTACTGGCCTTTTAAGGATTTTTCGACTCCGGTCCGTCCCGACAATCCTGTCCCTTATGTCAATCAGAAGGGGGTGGTTGAACGCGATTTTACTCCGAAAGAAAGCTACTATGTGTTCCAGTCTTACTGGACGGAGAAGCCGATGATCCATATCTACGGTCATACCTGGCCGGTTCGCTGGGGTGGAAAAGATGACCGCAAGGAAATCTTGGTATATTCTAACTGCGACGAAGTGGAGCTTTTTGTCAATGGTGTGAGCCAGGGTGTGAAACGGCGTAATAGTCAGGATTATCCGGCTGCCGGGTTGCGCTGGAATTGTGTTTATCAGGAAGGCATGAACGAAATACGGGCTGTCGGTGTAAAGAAAAAGGAGAAGAAGGAGGTTTCTGATGTCATTCGTCAGGAATACCAGACTGCTAAATGGGATAAAGAAGCCGCTTGCCAAGTGAGCTTGCTTTCCGAAGAGGGAGATACGGCTTTGGTACAGGTACAACTGATCGATAAAAACGGCATCCGTTGTCTCAGCTCCAAAAAGCAGATTACGTTTGAGATTGCCGGAGATGGCAGCCTGATCTGCAATTTAGGAACTTCGACCGGTAGTCGTAAAGTACAGGCGTATAATGGTCGTGCCCTGATCCGTATCAAACGGAACGAGGGTAATAGCGTGGTTGCTGTTAAATCGGAAGGCCTGCCGACTGCATTCCTGGAATTGAAGAGTCCCAAGTAGGGGTAGGTCGTTTTTTGATTGTAAACTGGAAAAAAACGTAGAGACGTCCCGCCGTGTTTTAATTTACGGCGGGACTTTTTATCCGGGTTGCACTAAGTTAAAAGTAAGGGGTGGATTATGAACGGCTGCTTATTATAAAAAATAGGTGAGTGAATTGAATTGCTGGATGTCTGGATTATATTATATTTGCAAAAAGTAAATAAAGAACGAATGGATAATATGAAACCCCTGAACCCCATTCAGAAAACGGTTGTTGGCGTTCAGTTCCTTTTTGTGGCGTTTGGTGCGACTGTTCTCGTTCCTCTGCTGGTTGGCCTTGATCCTTCTACCGCCCTTTTTACTGCTGGTATCGGCACGTTGATCTTTCATTTGGTGACGAAAGGGAAAGTTCCTATTTTTCTGGGAAGCAGTTTCGCTTTTGTGGCGCCTATCATAAAGGCGACGGAATTGTATGGGTTGCCCGGTACGATGTCCGGCCTGGTGGCTGTGGGGACCGTCTATGGGTTGATGAGCTTGTTGGTCCGGTGGAGAGGAATCGGTTTTATCAAGCGGCTTTTTCCGCCGGTGGTGATCGGGCCGGTTATTATTCTGATCGGCCTCTCGCTGGCAGGCTCAGGTGTGAATATGGCAAAAGAGAACTGGCCGTTGGCGCTGGTAGCCCTGCTTTCCGCTATTCTCGCCTCTATGTTGGGTCGGGGAATGTTGAGATTGATCCCTATCTTCTGTGGAATCATCGTCGGATATCTGACTGCGAGTCTGTTCGGCTTGATCGACTTCAAGCCTGTGATAGAAGCTCCTTGGTTTGCATTTCCGCAATTTGTAAAGCCTTCATTGTCGTGGGAAGCGGTTATTTTTATGATTCCGGTGACGATTGCTCCGGTGATCGAACATATAGGCGATGTGTACGCAATCAACGAGGTGACGGGCAAGGATTTCGTAAAAGATCCGGGACTTCACCGCACGATGTTGGGAGACGGCCTGGCATGTATCGTCGCCGGATTGATCGGCGGTCCTCCCGTCACGACCTATTCGGAGGTGACAGGAGCTATTTCGCTGACAAAGATTACAGACCCGGCCGTTATCCGTATTGCTGCTGTAAGCGGTATCGTCTTTTCTGTGTTTGGGAAGGTCAGCGCGTTGCTTAAATCGATTCCCGCCGCCGTGTTGGGGGGCATCATGTTGCTGCTGTTCGGAACGATTGCCGCTGTCGGCATCAACAGCTTGATCCAGAATCGGACCAATCTGGGCGACACTCGCAACCTGATCATCGTCTCATTGATCCTGACTTTCGGGATTGGTGGTGCTGCCATTGAATTTGGCGGTTTCACGATGGCCGGTATCGGGCTTTCGGCTTTACTGGGAGTCTTTTTGAACCTGGTGTTGCCTAAGAGCAAGACTCTACCGTAATTTTCAATTTTCAACTCTCAATTATCAATTAATTGTTACCTTTGTGCCGCTTTTTACGTGAAGAAGCGGAAATATGTTTAATCAGTATTGGTAAAGGGGAATCTATCTATGCAAAAATCTGACTGCATCATCGGTGTGGAGCATGTGTCTAAATTCTTTGGAGACAAGGCCGTATTGAATGATGTGAATTTGTCTGTCCGTAAGGGCGAGTTTGTAACCATTCTGGGGCCGTCCGGTTGCGGGAAGACGACATTGTTGCGTCTGATTGCCGGATTCCAGACTGCTTCTGAGGGTATAATAACCATTGCGGGAAAAGAAATTACGCAAACACCCCCTCATAAACGTCCAGTTAATACTGTATTTCAGAAATACGCTCTTTTCCCTCATCTGAATGTCTTCAATAACATCGCTTTCGGCCTGAAGCTGAAAAAACTTCCGGCTGTCGTGATCGAGAAAAAGGTGAAGCAGGCCCTCAAGATGGTAGGAATGACCGATTATGAGTACCGTGATGTGGATTCCCTTTCCGGCGGACAGCAACAACGTGTCGCGATAGCCAGAGCTATCGTGAACGAACCGGAAGTGCTCCTGCTGGACGAACCGCTGGCGGCTCTTGACCTCAAGATGCGCAAGGATATGCAGATGGAGTTGAAGGAAATGCATAAGTCTCTCGGAATCACCTTTATCTATGTTACTCACGATCAGGAAGAAGCACTCACCCTGAGCGATACGATCGTCGTGATGAGCGAAGGGAAGATCCAGCAGATCGGGACGCCTATTGACATTTATAACGAACCGATCAACTCCTTTGTCGCCGACTTTATCGGCGAAAGCAATATTCTGAACGGACTGATGATCAAAGATAAGTTGGTATTCTTTGCCGGGCATGAGTTCGAATGCGTAGACGAAGGTTTCGGCGAACGGACCCCGGTAGATGTCGTGCTCCGCCCGGAAGACATTTATATTTTCGAGCCGTCTGAAGCCGCCATGCTGACCGGGACGGTTACCTCCTCCATTTTCAAGGGCGTTCACTACGAGATGATGGTGCAGACGCCGGAAGGCTATGAGTTCATGGTACAGGACTACCATTGTTTCGATGCCGGGCAGGAAGTCGGTTTGCTGGTCAAACCATTTGATATCCATGTGATGAAAAAGGAACGTATCTGCAATACGTTCGAAGGAAAGATGGTGGATGCCACGCATGTGGAATTTTTAGGCTGTACGTTCGAATGCCGAGAGGTATCCGGCATTGACTCGGAAGCACCCGTGCAGGTCGAAGTAGATTTTGACCGCGTCATTCTAGAAGACAACGAGGAAGACGGCCGTCTGACCGGTGAAGTGAAATTTATCCTCTACAAAGGCAACCATTATCATCTGACGGTGTTTACCGACTGGGACGAAGATATCTTTGTCGATACGAATGATGTTTGGGACGATGGCGACCGGGTCGGAATCACGATCGCTCCCGAAAATATACGGATTGTTCAATCAACTAAAAAGGAAGGAAGTGATAAGTAAGATTTCAGCTTTTTTTATGCGGCGTAAGAACTGGACGATTCCTTATGCCCTGTTTTTGGCTGTCTTTGTCGTAATGCCCTTGTTGTTGATCGTATTATATGCGTTTACAGATGCCGACGGAGCGTTCACTTTTGCTAATTTCCGTAAGTTCATGGTACACCCCGAAGCGATGAATACGTTCGTCTATTCGATCGGGATTGCTATTATCACCACACTTGCCTGTCTCATCCTTGGCTATCCGGCAGCTTATATCCTGAGCCAGGAGCGTTTTAACACTTCCCGGACGATGGTCGTGCTATTCATCCTGCCGATGTGGGTGAATATCCTGATCCGTACGCTGGCTACGGTAGCATTGTTCGATTTCCTGAACCTGCCGTTGGGAGAGGGGGCGTTGGTTTTCGGTATGGTGTATAACTTTCTCCCGTTCATGATCTATCCGATTTATAATACGTTGCAAAAGATGGACCGCAGCCTGATCGAGGCGGCCCAGGACTTGGGAGCCAATCCGTTTCAGGTCTTTATGAAAACGATTCTGCCTCTTTCGATGCCCGGCGTGATGAGCGGGATCGTCATGGTTTTCATGCCGACGGTTTCCACGTTTGCCATTGCCGAATTACTGACGATGAATAACATCAAACTGTTCGGTACGACCGTGCAAGAAAATATCTATAACGGTATGTGGAATTATGGAGCGGCGCTTTCTCTTATTATGCTGTTGCTGATTGGTGTTACCATCCTCTTTACGAATGAAGAGGACAGTGCTTCGAACGAAGGGGGAGGTGTAATATGATGACGAAATGGATGGCAAAAGGGTATTTGTGGCTACTGTTGGTGCTGCTATATTCCCCGATTCTGATTATTATGATTTTCTCGTTTACCGAAGCGAAAGTCTTGGGAAACTGGACGGGATTTTCAACCAAATTGTATAGTTCGCTGTTTACAGGAGGCGTGCAGCGTTCGTTGGTGAGTGCGTTGTGGAATACGTTCGCCATTGCGATGATCGCGGCGACCGTCTCCACGCTGTTGGGTAGTATTGCGGCTATCGGTATTTTCAACCTGCGATCACGGACCCGCCAGGTAATGAATTTTGCCAATGCGATCCCGATGATGAATGCAGATATTATTACGCTGTCTCTTATACACATCTGACGCTGCCGACGAACTCTAGGGTGTAGAT
>ERZ1027200.1011-NODE-1011-length-12529-cov-6.394020_pt1 | contig 12529 bp, 19 predicted proteins | sample MGYA00519271_ERZ1027200 | MGnify/ENA primary metagenome ERZ1027200 (study PRJEB26926, sample SAMN06164742) | human gut metagenome | biome: ENVO:00009003; feature: ENVO:2100002; material: ENVO:00002003 | host: Homo sapiens | place: USA | collected 2012 ...
CCCTAGAGTTCGTCGGCAGCGTCAGATGTGTATAAGAGACAGCTTCAAATGCTGAGCCACCGTCTTGCGGTTAGGCTTTATGCCAAGCTTTTCCTCAAGATAACCGCAGATCTGCTGCTGAGTAAGGGGGTGCTTTTCATCACTGTGTTCTTTGAGTATCTCAATGATCTTGTGCGAAAGCATATCTGTTTTTGTATATGACATTTTTGCCCTCCTGTTCTGTGATATCTTTCTTTCAATATATCACTTTTGCTTTATTCTGTCAATTGTGTGCCGCTAAGTTTTTGTATCATAAAAGGATACACCACCTGCTTTAGCACCCTAACAGGCAGCCTGTGCCCGAAATCCGCCGTCAGCATATTTTCCTCGCCGAATTTCTCCCTGAACATATCGGCATTGTGAAGCAGCTCGTCATTTCTGCCGAAAATGCCGAAAGTTTCTTTTGAAAAATCGTATGACGATGAGTTGTATCCTTTGAGAAGAATTTCAAGCTCATCAATGAAGCTCCGGTCAATGGTGTATGATATAGCGCCGTCCTGCCTTGGTCTGAGAAAATCATGCTCCCCAAACCCGATAGCGTTTTCAATGTCTGTGGGAGCGTTCATGGCGGGATTGATAAGAAATTTTGGTATGCCCTTTATAAGCATTGCATAAAAGCCACCCAAAGATGTGCCGACAACAAAATCAAACTCATTGCCGGCGACCAGCTTGCTTATAAAAGCAAATGCTTCAAGTGGGCGAACAGGTATGTCAGGAGAAATGACATCGATGTCAGAAAAAAGCTTTTTCAGCACCGATGCCGTTGCTCCGCCCCCTGCAGAGCCGATCCCGTGCAAGTGCAGTATCTTCCTCATTAGTCATCACCTTCGCTGAGATATTCTTCTCTGTTCTCTTCGCTCTCAAATTCCACATCATTAGGGTCGCCCTCAAATTTAAGCACAGGCGAGCCGCATAGTCCCCAGAAAGCGTCAGTGCCGATCTTTTTTACAGACTTCGGTATCACAATAGGTGTTTCAAGATTATGACACATAAAGAAAGCCTGCGAGCCGATTTCCTCCACGCCCTCGTGAAGAATAAGTTCTTCCATGCCAAATATCTCACTGAAAGCACTGCCACATATTTTCTTGATGTTCCCTGGTATCTCCACTTTTTTTAGTGTCGATTCCCCAAAAGCACCATTGCTGATCTCCGTCATGGTCGAGGGGAACTTGACGCTCGTTAAAGGCATCATATTAAAAGCCAGAGGCTCGATGTCCTCTATTCCCTCAGGTATCTCCACAATAAGCGGAGCGTACCTGTCCTTGTTGTTGAGAATGTAGTCTGCATAAGCCTTTGAAGCCATATCAAAAGTAAAAGTCTTTTCCATATCCGTTACCTCCATATCATTAACAATAGACCGACTTCCACATCAGACCCTCTGGTCTCTCGTGAAATTCAAGCTTTCCGTCCTTGTAAGAGAAATAGTCTGAAACGTTCTTGTCAAAAACAAAATCAGGCTCAGCCTCAAGTATTATCTTGTAAGTGCCGTCATCTTCCTTGTCGATACCGCCATAGAACGCACCCTTTTCAATGACCTTTACCGACTTTGGTATAACAACGCCGCTTGAATAGCAATGGAAAAATGCGTCCTCTCCGATAAATTCAAGCTTGTCATTGAACCTGATGTTCTTTATATATTCACAGCGCCAGAACGCACCCTTGCCGATAGACCTGAGTTCATGAGGACAAATAAGGTTGTGAAACGGCGTGTTCCTGAACGCATAATCGCCTATCTCTCTCAGGGTCGACGGCAGACTTATGTTCATAACAAAAAGATTGTCAAAAGCATAGTCATCTATCCTCTCTATGCCCTCGGGGACTTCAATGTGAAACCTCTCCGCATATCTGTTCCCTCTGAGTATCTGATCTGCCATAGCCCTCGCCGCCATTTCTGCGGTGTATATCTTGCTCTTATCCATTGTATCAAGTCCTTTCTTTTTGTGTTGCTCTTATCATACCACCCACTATGGGTAAAATTTCGGATATTAAAAACTTTTGTTATGTCCACATTTTTGAACATTCCGGGTGCTATAATGCAGATACAGACGAAAAACAAAAATGAGAAAAGACCACGGAGGCGGATTTTTATGCGTTGTTACAGAGCAAGATGTATACTTGAAGAGTCTATTATCAGAAGAACAAGAGATAATGAAGAAGAGTACGATGCATTCTTTGATGAGAAAAACCAGCTTATAAACGAGTTCAATGAAATGGCACGCACCATGCCCAACAGAAACTGTGCCTTTATATCAAGCGCCGTAAAAGATCAGGCGACCATAGGGGTAATGATGACAGACATTGAAGCCGATGTGAAAGCCTATGTAAAGAACTTCTTTTCATTTATAAAGCTTGAGTGCGTGGATATAAATTTTGAGGAAATAACAGTGGAAACGTTCAAAAGAATGATCCCCAACGGCTATCATGATAATTTCAAGTTCGATGAAGACCTGCTGAATGACTATGAACTGGACGACCTGTTCAGTAACTATAGAAGATCGTACATAAGCGAAAATATCACAAAGCCCATTGATAAAAAAGACGCTCTCGCCGTATCAAAAAAATATCTCTGCTCAGAAACCTTTGAGCCTGAGCTTAAAAGAATATTCAGAAAGAACAGCGTCGGTGTGACAAAAGGCATACCGGTACATTATTTGGTCCAAAGCGATAATGCCCATAGGCTTGCCGATACCCTTGTAAGCTCCCTGTATTCAAATAACAGACTAGGCTGTGCAAGATATACCGTCCTCGACCTTTATAATTTATCAGCCCGAAGCTCAGATATCCGTGAACTGTTCCGTGTTTGCAGTGGCTCTACCATCATAATGAATTGTTGTGGTTTAAAGTGTACGAACGGCGATAATTGTACAGCCGATGAAACTATCCCCGATATCTTCTTTGACCTCATCAATGTCTACAAAAACGAGATACAGTTTATTTTTACCTTTTCAAATGACGGACCTTCTCTCCCTGACGCTGTGGAAGAAAAGCTCGGCGCTATCACATTCGTGAAGCTTGCGGACGATACAGTAGAAAACGAAGATGCACATAAATATCTCAGAAAGCTTTGCAGAGAAGAGAATACCTCCTGCGATAAAGACCTCCTTTCCCTGTGCGCAAAGGATACACCATATAGAGCAAGCGAGCTTATGGGTATGTACGATACTTGGTATTCAAATGTCCTGAAAACAAAAATCTATCCCCAGTATTCAAACTTCAAAAAGCTTTATGACAGGGAAGAAGCCAAGGAGATAAAAGGCTCTGCCTACAGCGAGCTTCAGGAGCTTATCGGACTTGATTCCGCCAAGAGCGTTATCGAAAAGGCGATAACATATTCAAAGGCGCAGAAAATTTTTGCCGATAAGGGCATGAAAGAAAGCCGAACAGCCATGCATATGGTGTTCACAGGCAACCCAGGCACAGCAAAGACCACAGTTGCAAGGCTGTTTGCAAGAATACTCAAAGAAAATGGCGTGCTTTCTAAAGGCGACCTTATCGAGTGCGGACGTTCCGACCTTGTTGGAAAATATGTTGGCTGGACAGCCGTTCAGGTGAAGAATATGTTCAAGAAAGCTAAAGGCTCAGTGCTTTTTATCGACGAAGCCTATTCCCTCTGCGATGATCGCTCTGGCTCTTATGGCGACGAGGCCATAAACACTATCGTGCAGGAAATGGAGAACAACCGTGACGATATGGTAGTCATTTTCGCAGGCTATCCAAAGGAAATGAACGACTTCCTCGACCGCAACCCTGGTCTGAGGTCAAGAATAGCGTTCCATGTCAATTTTGAGGACTATACCGCCGAGGAGCTTCTTAGTATCGTCCATCTTATGGCTAAAAACAATGAACATAAGCTTGCCGACGACGTTGACAAAACGCTCCTGCCTTTTCTTGAAAGGGTCTGCAAGAAACCGAATTTCGGCAACGGCAGATTTGCAAGAAATCTTATAGAGGGAGCACTGTTCGGTCAGGCATTCAGGCTCACAAGACAGAATTTCAGTACCATGACAATGGACGATATCGTGACCCTAAAAGCCCGTGACTTTGACCTCACCGAGAACGATACCCTCGAAGAAGAGCCAAAGCATATAGGATTTAACAGATAAAGAAAGGATAATTTTTTATGGCAAAAATTTTTACACAGGATATGGCAAAAAGAATGGTAGCTCATCAGATAAAGACTTCCTATAACTCGGGCTATCAAGTATTTATGATACCGGAGGGCTTTACAACGATAGGAAAAAGCGCCTTCGAAAATATGGATATCGACAATGTGATATTCCCTGCGTCCCTAGAAGTTATCGAGGATAACGCCTTTAAAAGCTGCAGCCTGCGAGAGGTGCGTTTTCCTGAACAGGTCAGATATATAGGCAACAGCGCCTTTGAGGATTGCGTATCCCTCTACAATGTCGAGTTTGAGTATGACCTTATAGAATATATAGGCGACCGTGCTTTCTATAACTGCATAAGTCTGCCTGACCCTAACAGCATATACAGTATCGAAATACCGAGGAGCGTAAAATATATCGGCAGAGACGCTTTTGCACGTTCAGAGAGCTTTGATGAAGACAAACACCTTGACTTGACTATACTCTCAAACCCTGATATAAAGATCGACTGCTGCTACTCCCACGAGCCTATAGACCTTTCTGCCTTTGCCACGAAGCCAACAGCACAACACTTCGCAGAGTATGGCGTAATAAGTGCCAATGAGCAGTATGGCGGCGAAAGATATGTTTTTACTGGATATAATGCCAAAGAGCTTTACGCAGATTATATCCTTAACCGAAAAGACCCATATGAAGATTTTATAGCAAGAATACCCGAGGGCGTTACGTTTATATGCGATAATGCTTTTGAGCATATGCCTGTTGACGAGGTGATATTACCAAATTCTCTTCAAGCTATCGGCGAGGATAGCTTCTCAAGCACTAATATCTCAGAAATAGTTATCCCACCGAACGTTGAGCGTATCGACCGTTTTGCATTTGCCCGTAATGAATTTCTTGAAAAAGTTACCATGAGCAGCGACAAAATATCCAAAATGGATGCGTGGTTTGATAATTGCCTGAGCCTTGAAAGCATAACCATTCCGCCTTGTATCAAAGAGATCACAAGCTATACATTTGACAACTGCATCAATTTAAAAAATATCGAGATAAGCGAGGGCGTTGAGAAAATAGAGTGTAATGCCTTTGACAACTGCAAAAGCCTTAAAAAACTCGTTCTCCCTACCACCATAAAGACCCTTGAAAATGGCTGGGACATAGGACTTAATACAGGCAAAACAGGAGAAGTGACCGAAATAATATTCAAAGGCCACGAGGATTGGAAAATACCAAAAGGTTATCATATCAAAAGCTATAAGGACGGCAAGCTTGATATAGGCAAGTGTTTTCCTGAGGGAGGCAACAACCCTGCAAAAATAAAATATTTCACCACCGAAGAAATGCTTGAAGAAATAGAAGAGCTTTATAACAGAGCTGTAAGGTATGAGGAAGGCAACCCCGACAGAAAATATGATGATGAAATGAACAGATATTGGCATATAGCAGCTTTTTATAAAGATGTATATGTTTCAAGCTTCCCTGCAGGCGACCATGTAGGTGAATCTTATCACCATTTCACCATTGGCGGAAACACCCGAAAGAAGCTTGAATATATTCTTTCCCACCGAGAGGGCATACTCTTTTCGTTCATAGAAACATACCTGCCTGATGTGGATATGTACTGTATTTACTGTGACGATGAGGAGTTCGATTGCGATCAGGACAATGTAGCCTATAATATAGAGGACGCTTTCTTTATGAGAAAATACGCCCCCGGCCTTAAAGAACTTCCAATGAACCTTATCACCAGACTTAGACTATGTGAGGAGCGTAAAAGATGATATATGTAGTTGGCGACCTCCACGGAGATCTTTCAAAAATAAAAAAGCTCCATGAGGATAAGAAGCTTAGTAAAAGCGATACAGTTATCCTCCTCGGAGATACCGGACTATCAAGCACATATGAAATGTTTGCCACAAGCCTTAAAAAACAGCTTGCGGCTATCCCCACAAATTTTCTCTGCGTCCGAGGAGAATTTGACGCACTGAATTACACAACCTATACAGAATCAGAGCGTTGGCATCTTCATATAACAAATGGCAAGATACACGATAACAGCTATAAACAGAAAATATGGAACTGTGGCAAAGGTGATTATGAAGAAGCCTATCCCAATATCCTCTATGCCAATGACGGCGAGATATTTGTTATCGAGGATAAAGCTATCCTCACCATAGGCGGAGCTTGTATGCAGAATAAACAGTGGCGGTCAGATATCTTTGGCATAGAGTTTATCCCCGATAAGCCTCAAAAAGTGGTCAAAGATAAAGCAAAATTCAATCTCGAGCAGTATGGCTGGAAAGTGGACTATGTTGTAACCCATACCTGCCCCTATGAGTATAGACCAACAGACCGCTATATCCCCGACCTGAACACCGCCAAGTGCTTCAAACGGCATTATGATAACGAAAAGTTTCTTTCCAAAATAAGAAATAAGCTTGTCTATGAAATGTGGCTCTGCGGACATTTCCATTTAGATCGTACTGTGGGCAACGTGAGATTTCTCTATGACGATATTTATGAGATAAAATAAAGCGCAGGCACTATGGAGCATACGCTCTGTAGTGCCTGCTTCCGTCATTTTTGACCCTCACAAAATCAAGCTCATCAAGCCCGAACAGCCTTGTAAGCTCCGCCAACATCTCCTCACTGTTCAGCGCAGGATTAAGGTATATCACAGCCTTGCCGCCCTTTATTTCCACTCTGCCCCGAGGATAATAATTGTACTCTTTCCCATGTGTTACGTTTTTCGGCAGTCCCTCCCAAGTCAGCCTGTGATTGAAATTATCCCCCGACTTTGAGTTAAGTCCGCTGACGTCACCAATAACATTTCCCGATTTGTCGCACTCTAACTTCTTTGTATATAATTCACCCTCGATAAGCCAGAATATTCCCTTGTATATCATATTATTCACCTCAATATGATAATACCGCTTCCTATGTCCAAAATTGCACACATAGCCTGTGCTATGATTATATCAGACAAAGGAGGTGAAAGTTATGGCACAATACAATGTACAGTTTTCCATTGATGGTCGCAGAACGCAGGAGATCGTGTCAGCATACAACACCAATGATGCGAGAAAAATAATCGAAGCACGATACATCGGCGCAAAGATCGTTATATGGAGTGTAACAAAGCTCTGATTTGTTCGGTCGATCAGGGGCAGAGTGTAAAACACTCCGCCCTTGCTTGAACGAATAACGAAAGGAAGTGTCTATGGTAACATCAAAATCAGTTGAAAAGAACAACGAAGAATGGTACAACAAAACCGTGCAGATATTTGAACGCTCGTACCGCACAGATACAAGCTTTGTGATATCTCACATAAAGTCTGCTCAGAAAAAGTTCACCTGCCAAGGCTATCGTATCATAGCCGCAAAAGGGAAGCCCCTCAAAGTCTTTTCGGGCGAGAGTGAAGCCATAGAAAAGCAGTTGCAAAACAACAAGATACCATATTCACAGCTTATCACAGTGCAAAATAACAGGTCCTTGCAAACTGCCTATATAGCCTATACCGAGGATAAACAAAGGCTCACAGAAGCCCTGAACAACAGTGGCTTCACCGCCATAGAAGATGTGGACAGCTTTATGTCAGACTATGACAAAGTAATGATAAGAGTTGCCGAAAACATCTCACAACGGCATTTGTTCGACAGCATAGGACTATGGTAGGGAGGTGACAGCATCGTGACGATCCTCCACGAGAGAAGCCCACCAAATACGGTGTGCTTGATTAAAAAAATCCCCCGCCCTTGACTTTCACTTTATGAGTACGGCTGTCTTTAGGAACATTATTAAATTTGAGATATTGTCATCAATTTGTGCGAGTATAAAGATAATCTTCCATATTTGATATAAGTAACAAACTTCTATTAAATCGTTATCGTCGCTTCTTCATATCTATTGCTATTTTCGGAGCATTCAATTCTGACGGTCAGTTCTGTTCACCTTCTTTACTTTCTGCATAGATTCCTATTTTAATTGCAGCTCTTGATTTGTATGGCGATCGTATTATTGCTTAAGGATCTAATTTCCAAGTTATTCAATATCGCTTTTCAGTTCACAATAAGCAACTTTTTCATTATTATAAAACATATAAAATCTTTCTCCTTTATTGAAGTCAATATTGCGATCTGATATAGGAATGGATTTTATATTAGCGTCAAAAGATTCTGAAGATATAAATTTTACATCTTCAACAGAAATACATAGAGTATGTGAAATGGGCTTATCATTTATATCTACAAAGCAAATCGGGAAAATTCGTTTTTCTGAAAACAAGATTTTTCGTTCGATCAACGAAAAATATTTTATCAAAGTAAAATTCGCAGTGCCTTTTTTCCTAGGTATGAAATGTTTCGTTTCCATCTCCAAGGGCAAAGCAATACAAATTATAGAGTAGATCGTCCAGAATATCAGTACGCTATAAATTCCAAGCACATATTTTAAAAAGATAATAAAAGCAAATCCTACAATAGCTCCTAACCCATAAATCCAACCGGATCTATATATTTTGCTATAGTTACCGCAGTGGGGACAATGATAATGGCCTCTTTGAAAAAATCGACCTTTTATGATTTCTCCACACCAAGGACATCTTTTGTCTAAACTCATAAATTCACCACCGTTTGTTACTAAGTTTTGTTATAATACAACATATTTCCATCTCTTATCAATAAAGCCGTCGAAATAGTTCTTACATATTACAATTCCTACTTTGTCCAAATAATTCTCTTTAACTGCTGATTTTCCATAAATGCTTTGGATTGCATTCATTCTTCCGGCTTATAAACTTTTACAACCTTATTGTTTTTGAACAAATATACCCTGCCACATTTTTCACATCTCCACACATCATATTTCGGATCAGGGACATCTAAAAAATATATCCACCCCTTTTTTTCAAATTCAGACCATTCACGATCAGAGTACACATAATACTCTGTATCGTTAGGGTCAAGCTGATTTGTGAGCATATTCCCACATCGACATACAAATCTCATATTTAGTTCTCCTATAAATTATATATTTTTAGAAACTGCAAATTCCGCATATAACATTCAAAACTGCCGAAAATAGGGCGTTTGTGACCTCGGCGTACTGGTGCTGGGGGATATTTTTATCCTCGCATATCGCCGCAACTTCGTCATTCCAGCTGCCCATTCCTGCGAAAACGCAGGCGGACAAAGTGCCGTTCAGCACATTGTCAAGGCGGTCGGTATCCTTCAAAAAACGGTGGGCTTCTTGGAAATCTTCTTCAAAGCCGTGATAGCCGATAGTATCGCAAAGCTTTTGTGCTTTTTGTATCGCATTTTTCAGATCGGATATACATTGTTTGATATCGGGACTGCTTGGGCAGACTTTGTAAAAAAGTGCTTTTTTCACTCCGCTTATCTCACGGTATGTTACATACCAATGGGTGTCTTGCCAAACTCTTTTGATCGTCCAAATGCTCTGTTTGCTTTTGAATTTTGTTTCAAGAAAGCAAATCTTATCAAACTCAAATGCGCTTTCGGGCAAGGCAAGTTGATCGCCGTTTCGGGCTATCGAAACGCCCTGCAAACCACGGCTTTTAAGTTTTTGACAAAAATGTGCAGGGGAAAATATCGTCTCGCCGTCAGCAAAAATAAACCTAGTCTTGTAAAGGTTATCGCAGGCAGGCGAGGGGGTGTTCGTGCTGTTTGTGTAGGACGTTTTTATGATATCGTAAATTTGTATCTCGAAATTTAAAAGTTGTTTCAATGTTGTTCTCCGAGGGCAAAGTTTGTGTTATGATCTTAAACGACTATTCTTCCGGCTTATATACTTTTACTAAATTGTAAGAATCATCAAACAAAGTTATTCTGCCACATTTTTCGCAATGCCAAACATTATAGCGAGGATAGGGAATGTCCAAAACGTGTATGTATTCGTTTTTCTGTATCTCACACCATTCTCTGTCTGAATAAACATAATATTCCGTATCGTTAGGGTCAAGCTGATTTGTAAGCATATTTCCACATCGACAATATACTCTCATATTCATTTCTCCTATGCACTATTTATGTTATATATTTACTGTGATTTCAAAATGACGGATAATGTATATCATCTTCAAGAACACCTCTGCCGACAACTTTATTTTCACAGTATACAAGAAAATTTGTCCCCGCAGCATAGTCCTTGTCAAGCAGTCCATACTTTACAAAAGAAAGTATCCCTTTCGAGGTGCATTTATCGACCTTTTCGATAGTGTATAAAGCTGCGGCTATCATCGGCGAAATTGCGATATCATTTTTATCTACAAAACACAGTATTATGACAGTATCTTCTATGATCCAAAAATTAGGGCGTTTGACTTTCTTCTGATCCCATACTATTTTATATTTTGCTCTTTTTTCGGGAACATAGTGCTTGCTGACTTTAACATATGGGTGGTCGAAACTTCTTATAGTACGGATACCTATATGTGAAGAAACTGTATTTTCATATTTAATAGCTGGCAGTGCGACCAAAGATGCATTGCATAAGGCATTTAACCAGAATTGCCTGCTGTCTTTTTTTAGTTTGATCTCGTGTCCGCACTTTGAACAAAAATCCGTCATAAAACGAAGTTCTCTTCTTTTGAAGTTTATTGGAATTATTTCTCCACACCATGGACATCTTGGTGCAAACATATCAACACCCCCACATTAGTTAATATGCATAGCGCATATTAATTAATTGATCTCCTTTATACCAAAAAATCATTTTTTCATAACACATATTTGAAGTTGAAGGATTGCCCTGCTTTCCAGGTACTTCAACCTTCGTAAACTCAACATCGACTTCTTCATTGTCATCAGGGCCGTCATCATCCGTGTCAGCTTTCATATAATCGGTATTAACAATTTTGCAATTTGAGCTTACAATAAGACCACTCATTTCTTCAATATCTGTAAAACCGTCACCATCAGTGTCTGTTTCTCCAACAAAGGTCTTAGGACCTATTTCATTGCAGCTTTGATTTATTTCAGCAGCGGTTTTAGCAGAGTATACCTTGCCTCCTGTCAGCTGTGCATAACCTATCAATGCAGCTGTATTAAAATCACCAATACAGAAAAAGTAAATAGGTATCTTGTTATTAATTGCAAGCTTAAGAAATCTACTGTCAACTGATACACTGCTGTCAGTAATAAAAATAATTTTAGAGTTATACCCCATAGCCTCATCATTGAGTATAACTGCTGCTAAACCAATTCCATAACTAGCATTAGCAGTTCTGCTGTAATAAATCGGATCCCATTTCAATGCACTTTTGACACTCGTAAAATCGGTGTTCATTCCACCAGCATTCTGGTAGGTCAAAAAGCTCATAATATCTGAATCCGACATTGAGTCTACAATATTACTAACTATAAGTTCATTTCGATTTGCGTTATTAACATTATATATATTTGAACTTTTTGATAATACTCAATTGCATCTTCGTATCTGCTGAGTGACATACAAACATTTGCAGCACACTGATACGCATCTGCACAGTTCTCATCGAGTTTTATAGCTGATAAAGAAAGACTGAACGCCTCTTGTAATTGCCCATTATAAAAGGAAGTTTCCGCATTTGAAATTAATTCTGCAAGTTGATCTTTTTTGTCCATTGGCATCCAAATCATCCCCTTACGTAACATCGGTTTTTTTCAGTTCGTTTATTAGCTCTATATCATAATCATTTGGAGCATCACTGAATGCTTTTTCTGCTAAAGTGACAGCTTCTTTTGAAATCGTAACCTCATTAGCTAAAACGTTCTCCAAAAAATTTTCAAGAGCCACCCGTTTTTCTCCATATTTCGCCAGTTCTTCAGCATCTTCCACAAGAGCATTCACAAGAGAGTCGTCATGAAATTGCATAGAGATATTTTTGAAGAACATATCATATGCGTCTTTTACCATTTTAATCTCCTCTCATAATTAGCGATTAATAGGAAAGCCAGTTACTATCCCTTCACCGCCTGGTTCAACAATCACTCTAATATCTAAACTATAACACAAGATATGAAGTTTCGTCAATCCTTAATGAATTACGCAAAGAAATATGGAGTGAGCCGAGCGAGCAGAAAATACAATAAATCACGTTCATATATATATTTCTGGCTGAAACGCTGGGACGGAAGTGTGGAGTCCCTTGCAGTTAAATCACGCCGACCGCATCATCATCCCAATGAGCATACCAAGGAAGAAATAGATCTTATCAAAAGGTATCACAAACGGAACCCGACACTTGAGCTTCCCGAACTATGGCATCGTCTCAGGAAACAAGGGTATACACGCTGTCTTGAAAGTCTTTACAGGGTTATGAAAAAACTAGGAATGCTTCCGAAAAAGCCGAAGAAAGCGACGTATAAACCAAAGCCATACGAGC
>ERZ1027200.1052-NODE-1052-length-12014-cov-6.124592_pt1 | contig 12014 bp, 10 predicted proteins | sample MGYA00519271_ERZ1027200 | MGnify/ENA primary metagenome ERZ1027200 (study PRJEB26926, sample SAMN06164742) | human gut metagenome | biome: ENVO:00009003; feature: ENVO:2100002; material: ENVO:00002003 | host: Homo sapiens | place: USA | collected 2012 ...
GGAATGCTCCGCGCTGGCCGTCGAAGCCTACCGCGCTTCGGTCCGGATGGCCGCCCAGCGCGGAGCATTCCCGATCTACGACGCTTCGAAGGAGAAGAACAACCCGATGATCGCCCGCATCCGCGAGGCCGATCCGGAGCTGTATGCCGAAATGGAGAAGACCGGCCGCCGCAATATCGCCATGCTGACCATCGCCCCGACGGGCACCACGTCGCTCATGTCGCAGACCACGTCGGGCATCGAACCGGTGTTCCGCACGGTCTACAAGCGCCGCCGCAAGATCAACCCTTCGGACCACGACACGCACGTCGATTACGAGGACGAAACGGGCGAAAAGTTTCAGGAGTACAACGTCTACCACCACAATTTCGTCAAGTGGCTGGACGCGAACGGATACGATACGTCGAAACTGGAGACCATCTCGGATGCCGAGCTGAACGAGTGGGTGGCGGCTTCGCCCTACCACGGCGCCACGGCCAATGACATTGACTGGGTTGCAAAAGTCAAGATGCAGGGTGCGATCCAGAAATGGGTGGACCATTCGATCTCGGTGACGGTGAACCTGCCGAACAATGTCTCCGAAGCGCTCGTCGCCGACGTGTACCGCACGGCTTGGGAGTGCGGCTGCAAGGGCGTTACGGTTTACCGCGACGGCTGCCGCGACGGCGTGCTGCTCGACAAGGCCTCCAAGAACAAGAAAAAGAAGTGCGAGGGGCATCCCGGCGAAGTGGCGAAGCGTCCCAAGTCGATTCCTGCCGACATCGTGCGGTTCAAGAACGGCACCGAGGACTGGATCGCCTTCGTGGGACTTCAGGACGGACGTCCCTACGAGGTCTTCACGGGTAAGATCGAGGAGGACGCCATGTATATTCCCCGCAAGATCAACAAGGGCTTCATCATCAAGGTCCGCGAGGACGACGGCACCAAGCGTTACGACTTCCAGTATACCGACCGTTACGGTTATACGAATACCATCGGCGGCATCTCGCGTCTGTTCGACGAAGAGTTCTGGAACTACGCCAAACTCATTTCGGGCGTATTGCGCCACGGCATGCCGATCGAGAAGACCGTTTCGCTCATCGAGTCGCTCCATCTGGACAGCGAGTCGATCAACACATGGAAGACGGGCGTCTGCCGTGCGCTGAAGCAATATATCGTGGACGGCACCAAGTCGAAAGGCAAATGTCCGAGCTGCGGACAGGAGAATATGGCTTACCAGAACGGCTGTCTGACCTGCATGTCGTGCGGTTATTCGAAATGCGGCTGATCTGAAAAGATTTGATATTGAGATTAAAAGGCTGGAAACGTATGTTTTCGGCCTTTTTTAGTCGCTTTCGGCTCTGTTTTTGCGTTTCATGCTGTCGATGAATGGATTTTGAAAAATTAATTTATAATTTTACAACTGGGAATAACTAATGTTAGCTATGAAAAAACTTATTCTAATTCTTGCGGTCGTGGCATTCGCGACGACGGCATGGGCGCAGGAGACGCCCAAAAAACCGAGCTTTGCAGGTTTTGTGTCCAATGGATTTTGGGATAACTGGGAGATGTCGCTGGGCGGTGGTGTAGGCACTGCCCTGACGAACGGTTCCAATTCGGGGTCTTTCGGAAAACGTCTCGGATTCGAAGCGAACTTTTCGCTTGTAAAATGGGTGCATCCTGTAGTAGGTATGCGTCTGCAGCTGCAGGGCGGTCAGTTTGCCAACTACGACGCCGATCTGGGCAAACTCAAGTGGCCTTACCTCTTCGTGCATTCCGACTTTATGCTTAACTTCTCGAACTGGGCGGGCGGTTACCGCGATGACCGGGCCTATTATCTGGTGCCGTTCGTAGGCTTCGGTTATCTGGCTACGAACTTCACGGACAAGAGCCAAGAGGACAATATGACCGGCACGCATCAGGCTTTCGCATTCTCTTACGGTCTGCTCAACAAGTTCCGCTTGTCGCGTTCGTTCGACTTCAATATCGAGCTGAAAGGCATGCTCGCGCCTTCGCGCGTATGCCCCGCGAAGACGGACGGTTCCTACCTGTTCGGCTTCAGCGCTACGGCGGGCTTCACCTACCGCTTTAACAAGCGCGGCTGGCAGCGCGGCGTAGCGGGCTATACGGCCGCCGACATTCAGGCGTTCCAAGACGCCGTTGCCGCAAGCATGGCCGCTGTCGAAGCCGCCGAGCTTGAGAACGCCCAGCTGGCTCAGCAGCTCGCCGCCGCTCAGGCGCAGGCTGCCGCCGCTCAGAACGCCGCCGCCGATGCCGCGGCAGCTGCTGCCGTCGCAACGGTTGTCGCCGCCGACGAAGCCGCTTTGGCCGACACTTCGATCATTCTCTTCGATTACAGCATGTCGGTGCTGACGCCGCAGGAGAAGACGCGTCTGGAGCTGATCGCCGAGCAGATCAAGAGCGGCTCGAAGGATGCCGTTTACCAGATCGTGGGTCACGCCGACCAGCAGACGGGTACCGCTGCCGGCAACAAGCGCGTCGCCGAGCACCGCGCCAAGCGGGTTTACGACTTCCTCGTATCGAAGGGCGTGAATCCCAAACAGTTGAATTACGAGGGCAAGGGCAACTCCCCCGATCCCTTCAAGAAGGTTCAGGCCGCCAACCGCGCCGCGATTATCCAGTAATCCCCGCGGGACGGAATGACCGGTTCGCCCGGTCGGCCCGGCCGGATAAAAAAGGATGCGCCCTCATCAGGCGCATCTTTTTTTTGTGTGTGATCCGGAGCGGGGCGGAAAGTATGCCCCGGCATTTTCCGTGTTTCTCAGGCAGTCAGTCTGTTTCAGTCTGTTTCAGTCTGTCTCAGTCTCAGTTTGTGTCTCTGTCTCAGCCCCAGCCCCAGCCTTTTCGTGTGTCCGTATTTTTGTCGTATCTCCTGTATCTTCCGTTCCTTCCGTACCGGAAATCTACCTGATAATCACCGCATTGACGATCCGGACGCCGGAACGTCGGTTCAGCTCCTCCTTGAGCGCTTCGCGCTGGTAGAAGAGTTCCGAACGAAGCACGCTCGACTGTATGCGGGCATAGAGAATGTGGTTTTCCAGCTTCAGTTCCGTGGTGAAGTCTGCGGCGCGGTCGCCCACGACGGCGCGCCATGTGTCGGGCAGCTTCCCTTCGGCGACTTTGGCCGCGACATAGGGGCGTTTGAAAAACTCTTCCAGCAGGTCGCCCATCAGCATCGTTTTGGTCCGTCTCATCGCGCTCCCTCCTTTCCGCCGGATGCCGTGTCTGCCGTATCTGTTCCGCAGGCGTCCTGTCCGCCGGATTTTTCGCCTGCGGACGCCGCGTTGCGTAAATCCTCCGAAGCTTCGCCTTGCACCGCTGCCGTCCGGATTTCTTCCGCAGCCCCAGCCTCCTGCGGCCCGGCATGCCGCGTTCGGTCCGCTGCTTCCTCCGCGCTCTCTTCGGCCGGAAGCTGCCCGCCGCAAGCCGGCGCTCCGGCCGTTGCGGTTTCCTGCCCGATGCCGCCGTTTTCGACCGTGAAGAGGGAGTACGCCCCGCCGGCCTTGTCCAGAATCTGGCGCAGACGGGTGGGGTTGCAGTCCGTAATGACGATCTGCCCGAACGAATCTTCCGACACCAGCCGTATGAGCTGTTCCACGCGCCCCGCGTCGAGCTTGTCGAACAGGTCGTCGAGCAGCAGGATCGGCTTCTCGCCTTTCTCCTGCGCGACTATTGTGTACTGGGCCAGTTTCAGGGCGATCAGGAACGACTTCTGCTGGCCCTGCGAGCCGTATTTGCGCAAGGGGTAGCCGCCGATTCGGAGCACCAGATCGTCGCGGTGAATGCCCGACGTGGTGAACTCGTTGGCCAGATCCTTCTGCCGCGCGGCGAGGAGAATCTCTGCGAACGGACGATCGTTCAGTTCCGATTTGTAGTGCAGTCCGACCTGCTCGCGGTCGCCCGAAAGGATGCGGTAATACTCCGCCGCCACGGGTTGCAGCCGCTCGGCGAACTCCCGCCTCCGGGCGTGAATCCGCTCGCCCTGTTCGACGAGCTGCATGTCGTAAATCTGCAGCATCGTCTCGTCGGGCATGTTCTTGAGCAGCCGGTTGCGTTCGGCCAGCACGGCGTTGTAGCGCATCACAGCGGTCAGATAGCTCCGGTCCAGCTGCGAGATGAAGGCGTTGAGGTAGCGGCGCCGTTCGTCCGCGGCGTCGCTGATCAGGGCGCTGTCCGCCGGCGATACGATCACGGCGGGAACAAGCCCCACGTGGTCCGAGAGCCGTTCGTACTCCTTGCCGTTGCGTTTGAGCACTTTGCCGCCTTTGCGCGAGAAGGAGCACACGATGTTTTCGCTCTTTCCCCCGTCGGTGAGATACTGCCCTTCGGCGAGAAAGAAGTCGGCGCCGTGGCGGATGCTTTGCCCGTCGGTCATGAGCAGCGACGACTTGCACATCGACAGGTAGTAGACCGCGTCGATGACGTTGGTCTTGCCGGCTCCGTTGTCGCCTACCAGACAGTTGACGCCCCGGCAGAGGGCAAGCTCCGCCTGTTCGATATTTTTGAAATTCAGCAGCGATATTTTCTTCAGAAACATAGCCCAAAGATAATGCAAGGTGAGTGCAAATGCAAACTTGTTTGCGATTTGCCGAAGCGCCGCCCGTGCGGGGCGCCGTCTGTTTTTTGTAAAGATACAAAAAAAGCGGACAGCGCATTGCACATTCTGAATAGTTTTGTATCTTTGCAGACTAACATACCGAAATTTAACTAAAACAAGATATTTTTCATATGGCAAAGCAGCATGTAGCCGAGCAGGAGACCCTCGGCGAAGCAATGAACAGAACTGAGCTTTTCTTCGAGAAAAACGGCCGTAACATGGCGTATATTTTTCTGGGATTGCTGGTTCTTGCAGCCCTTATTTTCGGATACCGCGCACTGATCGTAGCCCCTCGCGCCACCAAAGCCGCCGAGCGGATCGCCGAGGCTCAGTACCGTTTCGAGGAGCAGAATCCGGATTATCAGCTCGCACTCGAAGGCGACGCCAACGGCGCCGGCTTCCTCGACGTGATCGAAGAGTACGGTTCGACTCCTTCGGGCAACCTCGCCAAGCACTATGCGGGTATCTGCTACCTGAAGACGGGCAATCTGGAGAACGCCGCCAAATATCTGGCGAAATACTCGCCGGTCAAGGGCATCCCCGGAGCGCTCATCAACGCCCAGAATCTGGGCCTGCAGGGCGACATCGCCGTCGAGCAGCAGAACTACGCCAAGGCGGTGAAATTCTACGAGCAGGCCGTCAAGGCCGCCGACAACAACCTGACGGCACCGATGTACCTGCGCAAGGCGGGTCTGGCCGAGCAGGCTCAGGGCAACAACGAAAAGGCAGCCGCATTTTACGAGCAGATTCTGACCTCCTATCCCGCATCGACGGATGCGCGTGAGGCGGAGAAACTCCTCGGCAGCGTGAAATAACCGGGACTATGGCGACCAAGAATCACAACCTTTCCAAATTCGACTCACCCCTGCCTTCGGCCGCGGACATGCGGTTCGGAATCGTCGTGGCCGAGTGGAACCGCGAGGTCACCGAAGCCCTGCTCGAAGGCGCCGTGCGGACGCTCCGCGCCGCCGGATGTCCCGACCTGAACATCCAGATCAAGTATGTTCCGGGGACGTTCGAACTGGCCCTCGGCGCGCAGTTCTTCGCCGAATATACCGACGTGGACGCCGTGATCGCGCTGGGCTGCGTCATTCAGGGAGATACCCGTCATTTCGACTTTATCTGTCAGGGCGTTACGCAGGGCATCACGCAGCTGCAAATCCAGTGGAACATGCCCATCGCCTTCGGCGTGCTGACCGTGAACGACATGCAGCAGGCTTTGGACCGCTGCGGAGGCCGTCACGGCAACAAGGGCGACGAAGCCGCCGCCACGGCCGTCAATATGGTCAAACTGCAGATCGAGATGGAAGCCGCTTCGCCGGACCACGAACCCGACCGGCGGAATATCAACTGATCGGCAGCGATGCAGATACATGAAAAACGGAGAGTCGTACGACTCTCCGTTTTTTTCGTTCTCAGGCGGCCGCATTCGCAGCGGCGGTCTGTCTGTGTGTCTGTGCGTTTGCCGTCTGTCTTGTCTGCCTGTATCGGCCTTTGTCTATGTCAGGCTTGTTGTTTGTCTGCCGTCAGCCTTGCCTGCTTGTGTCAGCCTTGCCTGCTTGTGTCAGCCTTGTCTGCGTGTCTGTTTGCCGTCCGCCTTGTCTGTCTGCGGCGGCCTGTCTGTCTTTTGTCCTATTCCTTTGCCGGGAGCGTTATGCGCTCCGAGTAACGGCGGCCGGAACGGTCGGTGGCGACGACTTCGATCTCGCGGGCCGACGCCGAAGGGCGGGCCTTGAAGTAGAAGTGCGTCGTGCGCGGCCGCTGCGACTTGGATACCGTCTTCCCGGCGACCTTCAGCGAGTCGATGTTGGCGATGTAGTCGGGATCGTTGAACCAGATGCGCTGCATGGAGCCGCGGTAGCGGCCGTCCTCATACCATACGACCGTCCAGTAGGAATCCCAGTTCCATACCTTGGCGATCACCGAAGCGGGGTAGTCCTCCGCCGTGCCGGGACCCCATACGCGCAGCTGCCGGGCTTCGGGCATCTCCAGACTCTGGTAGGTCCACGCGAAATCCCCGCCGCATTCGCGGAAAAGCTGCCAGCCTTTGGGCGTGCCGTCGCGGTTGATCGGGTCCCGCCAGAGGTTGCCGCATATCTGCGCCACGTTGTGTTCCATCGCGCCTTCGCGGATGTCGAAATTCGAGTTGATGTGCGTATGTCCCGATATGAAATGGATTTCATGGCCAGCAAAGGCGTCCATCAGCGTTTCGGCCGACTCCATGACGCGGCGTTCGTCGCGCCACGACTTCATGGCCGGAGCGTGCATCGCGAAGCAGACGCGCGAACCCGCCGGCAGACGTTCGGCGTAGGCCGCCGCCCAGCGCAGCTGCATCGAGTCTATCTGCTCGTCGTATTTGCGGGCGCCGTGGTAGACGATGTCGTCGAGAACGACGTAGTGGGTGCGGCCCATGTCGAAGGCATAATAGGTGGGGCCGAAATGCGACCGGTAGTTTTCGGTGGCTTCGCGGTCGGTGAATTTGTTCAGGTCGTGGTCGTGGTTGCCGATCACGCCGTAAACGGGGATTCCGAGCGATGCGAACTGCTCCCTGACTTTGGCGAACAACTGCGGCGAGTCCCATACGATGTCGCCCAGCAGAATCGCGGCCTGATCGACTCCCTGCGCTTTTTTTGCGGCCGTTGCGGCCTGCAGCGGCGGGATTATCTCGGTGCGGAGCCGTTCGAAATGCTCGTCGGTCTTGGGTTGCGGGTCGGCGATGGCCAGCAGTTCGTAACATGCCGCGGTTTCGGGCCACGCCTGCAGTTCGAAGTCGAAACGTTTGGCCGAAGGGGTGTAGGGCAGATAGAACTGCGGGACGCCCTCTTTGAGCGGTGCGATGTACCCCGCCGGGGTTACGACGCTGATGAATAACGCCTCGTCGTCGGCATCGAGGGCGAACGCCCCCTGCGCGTCGCTTTGCGCAAAGGTGTAGCCGTCCGTCACGGCGACTCCGCCGAGCGGCCTGCCGCCGCATTTGACGGTTCCCCGGATCGGACGGGCGGAAACTGCGGTGCAAAGCCCGCAGCAGATCAGCAGTAGAAGTAGCGGATGTTTCATGGTTCGGGTTGTTATTGGTTTCAGGTTTTTGCTATTGCCGTCGGCCCGGCGTTAAAATACGCCGAGGTTGTCGAGGAAGATCAGCAGCAGCACGGCGGGGCAGACGTAGCGCAGCAGGAAGATGAAGACGCCGTAAATGCGGAATTTCAGCTCCCCGTTGTTGGTGATCTGGTCCCTGAGTATCTGCCGGTCGAGTTTCCAGCCGACGAAGACGCAGGTGAAGAATCCGCCCGCGGGCAGCAGGATGTTGGCAGTCAGGAAGTCGAGCGAGTCGAAAAGCGAAAGTCCGCAGATCGTCCAGCCGCTCAGCACGCCCAGCGACAGCGACGCCAGCGATGCAAGCGCGGCCGTTGCTGCGGTCGTCAGCCATGCCGCGGTCTTGCGGCTCAGGTGCCACTCTTCATGCAGGTAGACCGTCACCACTTCGTGCAGCGAGATCGTCGAGGTAAGCGCCGCCACGACCAGCAGCAGGAAGAATACCGACGACCAGACCATGCTCAGGGGCATGTCGTTGAAGATGCTCGGCAGGGTGATGAACACCAGCGACGGACCCGACGAAGGCTCGATGCCCACGCTGAATACCGCCGGGAAGATTACCACGCCGGCCAGAACGGCTACCAGCGTGTCGAGGATCGTGACGTTGAGCGCCGTATGGCGCAGGTTGGTGTCGGGCTTGAAATACGAGGCGTAGGTGACCATCGTCCCGATGCCGATCGAGAGCGAGAAGAACGCCTGTCCCAGCGCGACGAGCACCGTCGTGGGCGTCACTTTCGAGAAATCCGGAGCGAAAAGGAATTTCAGTCCCGCTTCGCCGCCCGGCATCAGCAGCGAGTGGATCGACAGGATGATCAGGATGACGAAGAGCAGCGGCATCAGAATCTTGGCCGAACGCTCGATGCCTTTCTGCACGCCGAGCGCGATCACGAAGTGGGTCGCCAGCACGAACAGACAGGTGTAGAGAACCGGCCGCCACGGATTGCTGATGAAGGTTTCGAAGAGGTTTTTGTACTCCTCGGCCGTGGAGTAGCGGGCGATCTCGCCCGTGGCGGAGTGCACCATGTATTCGGCCGTCCATCCCGAAACCACGAAATAGAATCCCAGAATCAGAAATGCCGCCAGCACGCCGTTGTAGCCCAGAAAACTCCATCGGCGGTTCAGCTTCCGGTAGGCGCCCACCGCATTGAGGTGCGACGCCCGTCCCACGGAGAATTCCGCGATCATCAGCGGCAGCCCCAGCAGCAGTACGCAGAGGATGTAGATAATCAGAAAGGCTCCGCCGCCGTTGTCTCCGGCGACGTACGGAAACCGCCAGATGTTGCCCAGCCCCACGGAGCTGCCCGCCGCGACGAGCACGGCGCTCAATTTGCCACCCAGCGTGGCGCGACTCTCCTTATGATGCATAACCTAACCTGTTTATTATCGGAAACGGGTGCGCGCATGGCGCACACCCGTCCTATTTCTCCAGCACGACGCTCACCTTCTCAAGCTTTCCGCCCAGCGGCGGCGCCAGTTTCGATACGGTGCATTTTACATGCCGTACCTGCGCGAAGGCGGCGTAAATCGCTTCGATGATGTTCATCGCCACCCGTTCGATGGTGTGCTGCGTAATGCGCATCTGCATCCGCACCACTTCGTAGACCGTCAGGTAATTGACCGTCTTGCGCACGTCGTCCTGCACGGCGGCGTCGCCCAGCTCTGCCGTCAGTTCCAGATCGACCGTGAAACGGTTGCCGACCTTGCGTTCCAGTTCGTAGCAGCCGTGCAGCGCCCGGAACTCCATCCGCGAGAGAACGATGCGGTACTCCATCTTATTCGGCGATCAGGAGGAAGTAATTCTTCTTGCCTTTCTGCACCAGCAGGTACTTGCCGGCGATCAGGTCCGCTTCGGTCACCTCGCGCGCCGCGTCGGCGACCTTCTCCTTGTTGAGCGACACGCCGCCGCCCTGCACCATCTTGCGGCATTCGCCCTTCGAGGGGAAGACCTGCGCCTTCTCGGTGCAGAGGTCCACGAACGGCAGCCCCAGCTCGGCGCGGGCGATGCGGAACTGCGGCACGCCCTCGAACACCTGCAGCAGCGTCTCTTCGTCGAGTTTGCGCAGCGCCTCCGAGGTCGATCCGCCGAAGAGGATCGCCGAAGCCTCGACGGCCTTTTCGTACTCCTCCTTGGAGTGGATCATCGTGGTGATCTCCTGCGCCAGCCGCTTCTGCAGTATGCGCAGGTGGGGCGCCGCTTCATGTTCGGCGGTCAGCGCCTCGACGGTCTCGCGGTCCAGCAGCGTGAAGATGCGGATGTAACGCTTGGCGTCCTCGTCGCTGACGTTGAGCCAGAACTGGTAGAACTTGTAGGGCGAGGTGTAGCGCGGGTCGAGCCATACGTTGCCGCTCTCGGTCTTGCCGAACTTCGTGCCGTCGGCCTTGGTGATGAGCGGGCAGGTGATGGCGAACGCCTCGGCTTCGCTGCCCAGCTTGCGGCGGATCAGCTCCGTACCGGTGGTGATGTTGCCCCATTGGTCGGCGCCGCCCAGCTGCACCTTGCAGTTCATCGTCTGGTAGAGGTGCAGGAAGTCGAAGCCCTGTACCAGCTGGTAGGTGAATTCGGTGAACGACATGCCGTCGCCCTCGCCGCTGAAACGCTTCTTGACCGAGTCTTTGGCCATCATATAATTGACGGTGATGCACTTGCCGATATCGCGGATGAATTCGAGGAACGAGATGTCCTTCATCCAGTCGTAGTTGTTGACCAGCACGGCGGCATTCGGCGCGTCCGACTCGAAGTCGAGCAGTTTGGCGAGCTGCCGCTTGATCGCCTCCTGATTGTGGCGGAGCGTCGGCTCGTCGAGCAGGTTGCGCTCCTGCGACTTGCCGCTGGGGTCTCCGATCATGCCCGTCGCGCCGCCTATGAGCGCCAGCGGACGGTGGCCGCACATCTGGAAATGCTTGAGGATCATCACGCCTACCAGATGTCCGATATGCAGTGAGTCGGCCGTGGGGTCGATGCCCAGATAGGCCGTCGTCATCTCTTTTTCGAGTTGTTCCTTTGCGCCGGGCATGATCGTGTGGATCATGCCGCGCCATTCGAGTTCTTCGATGAAATTCTTTGTTGCCATTTTATTGTTTCTTTGTCTTGATTATCAATATTGTCCGGCGTCCGGCCGGTCGTGCCGGCGGTCTGCATGCGCCTCCGTCTGCGGCCGTTCGCCTGAACCCGTTCTGCGGCGTGCGCCGTAAGTCGGGTGCGTTATTCCACTTCCAGATCCAGCGCCTTGCGAAGCTCCGCCACCAGCGGGTTCTTCTCCGTAATGTACCGTACCCGGTCTTCGAGTTTGATCGGACGCACCGCCCGTATCTCTTCGTTTACGATGACCTCCAATTCGATCATTCCCTCTATTCCGGCCAGTTCGGCGATGCGCATCAGCATTCCCGTCTTGCTGCGCAGAATCTCTTCGCGCAGTTCGGTCGTCGGTACGCTCACCGAGATCGTGTTGTCGCGGAACGTCATCAGCTCGAAGGCCGGCACGAAGCGCGGGCGTTTCTCCTTGATGAGGTTCAGTATCCTGCTGCGGGCATGCTCCAGCTTTTCGGCGCACTCCGGATCGACGGTTGCGGCTTCGGCTTCGTCGGGCGTTTCGCCGTCCGAAAGCTCTTCGTCGGGATCGCTGCCCGCCGAGGCGAGCAGTTCCGAGAGCGAAGCGCCCGATATGAGCGGACGCCGTGCCGGAGCCGGTGCGGTCTGCACTGCGGGCTTTGCCGGTGCGGGCTGCAGAGCCGTTTCAGCGGTTGTTCCGCCTGCGGTTTGCGCCGCCGGATTTGCCGCTCCGCCCTGCGCGGTCGGGTTTGGTGTCCCGCTCTGCATCGCCGGATTCGCCATTCCTCCTTGCGCCGCGGGATTCGCCGCTCCGCCCGGTATCGTTTGTCCGGCTGCCGCAGCCTGCGGAGCGTTGTCCTGAGCGGAAACTTCCGCTGCCTGCGGACCCGCCGTCTGCATCGTAGCTCCGCGTACGGAAAATCCGGATACCTGCGGTATGCCGGCCGATGCCGCCGGTCCTGCTTCCGGCCGTACAGAGCCTTGCCCCGTTTGTCCTGCTCCCGGCTGAACTGCGGACGGTGCCGTTTGTCCTGCCGCCGGTGGAGCTGCGGCCTGTCCTGCGTCCGGTCGAACCGCGGTTTGTCCTGCTTCCGGCCGAACTGCGGCCTGCACCGTTGCTCCCGCACCCGGCTGGGGCGTACCGGGCGTCGCTTGCCCTGCCGCGGAAACCGTCTGCGCCTGAACTGTAGACGCGCTCTGCTGCGGCGCGGGTCGTGCCGCAGCCGTCGGAGTCGCAGCCGCGCCTGCGGCCGTACGGGGTGAGAGGGCGGGAAG
>ERZ1027200.1063-NODE-1063-length-11959-cov-5.164903_pt1 | contig 11959 bp, 12 predicted proteins | sample MGYA00519271_ERZ1027200 | MGnify/ENA primary metagenome ERZ1027200 (study PRJEB26926, sample SAMN06164742) | human gut metagenome | biome: ENVO:00009003; feature: ENVO:2100002; material: ENVO:00002003 | host: Homo sapiens | place: USA | collected 2012 ...
TTGTCTCGTGGGCTCGGAGATGTGTATAAGAGACAGTCGTCGTGCAATACGGGCTGGACGGATGGCTGCTGCGCCGGATACGCTTCGCGCAGGGGTACCGCCGTGCGCGCTACCTGATGCTGCTCTCCCGGCTGCCCGCCGGGGACGGAGTCGGCGCCGAAGCCGCCCGCTATACGCGCAGCCGCAACCGTTACGTGCGCTTCTACGCCCTGATGACGCAGCTGGCGGCCGAACCTGCGACCTCGCTGCGCCGGATGGCGGAGTACGACTATCCCTTTTCGGCCTGCGAAGTCTCGGAGATCATGGCCATGCTGCGCCGCGGTCTGCTGCCGATCGCCTACGAACCGCTCGTCGGCTCCCCGAACCGCAACCTGCGGATGGTGGGGCTGGGCATCGTGCGGCAGTTCGGCATCGAGGAGGCGGAGAGGCTTCTGCTGGCGATGGTGGCCCGCGAAAGGGAGCCGGAACTGGGCCGCGAAGCGCTCTACACGCTCTGCTCGATGCGCTGTTCGCTCAGGCGGCGCGAGGTGGCGGGCCGCATCGCCTCGATGAGCCGTGCCGAACGCAAGGCGCTGATGCGCTACATGGCGCGGGAGGGCTATGCGCCTGCCGTGCTGCTGCGGTTGTTCGGCGACCGGGAGCGTCCCTACTACGAATCGCTTATACATTCCTATAAACGGAGTCTGGTATGCTGATCGTGCTGTTACTGCTGCTTGCCGCTGTCGCCGCTGCGGCCCTCGCGCTGCTCTGGCTGGTCGTGCGGGGACATAACAAACGGCTGCTGCTGGCAGGTTCGCACGCCGTGGCGAGCGACACGCCCGGCGGCATCGGGATATCGGTGTTGTGCAGCGGCGTCCATGCGCAGGAGCAGGTCGAAAACCTGCTTTCGGCCGAATATGCACACTATGAGGTGATCGTGGTGCTCGATTCCCTGCGTTATCCCGTCGAGTTTGCGGCCTTTACGGCCCGCTACCGTATGATCCGCGTCGAATACGCGCTGTCGGAGGAGCTGCCCGTGACGGGCGTGCGTGCGCTGGGGCGTTCGCGCAAACGCCGTTTCCGCAGGCTGGTGCTGGTGGACCGTGCGCAGGATACTCCCGCCGGCGATTTCGATGCGGCGGCCGAAGTGGCGGCCTACGATTACGTGCTGCCGGTGCGGGAGGGACAGTTTCTGCTGCCGGACGCTGTCGCGCGGCTGGTGGCCGAAGTGGGGGAGCGGGGCGTCGGAGGGTGCGATTGCGTGCGTTCGCGGATCGGAGAGCCGGCCGTGTTGCTGAGCCGCGAAGCCGTCGTTGCGGCCGGCGGTTTTGCGCGCCGTCCGGGCAAAGCCGTTCCGTGGCGCCGTCGGCGGAGCCTTTGGGAGCCGGTTTTCTATACGCCCCAGTCTGCGCGCAGGCAGCGTTTTGGTTTGCAGGCAGTTCTGCGTGTCGTGCCGGCTGCGGCGCTGGCCGCCGCGATCGTCGCCGCCGTATGGACGGGCCGGTGGCCGGCGGCTGCCGTGCTGCTCACCGCAGCCCTCGTGTGGTGCGTCGCCGGATGTGTTTCGCTGGCCCTTAGCGATATTGCCTGCGGGCGTACGGGCGGCGACGAGAAGGGGCTGCTGCGCCGCTGTAAAATAGGAGTGAAAAATTTTACCATATCATAAATTCTTGTTACCTTTACCATGGCAATCGAAATTACCGAACTCAAAAAACGAGCTACGATGATAAACGACAAGGTGAGGATGTATCTGCTGCCGCCGCTGTTCAATGCGGCAGTCAGGGCCGGAGCCTCGATAATGAATATTTACAAGAATTTAGACGATTACGATATAAGCCTCAAAGACGACAAGACGCCGATCACCCTCGCCGACCGCCTAGCACACAAAACCATCCGCGAATATCTGGGCCGCACGCGCATCCCGATCCTGAGTGAGGAGGGCCGCGAGATGCGCTACGACGAACGCCGTAACTGGGAGTTGTACTGGCTGGTCGATCCGCTCGACGGAACGGTCGAATTCATCAAGGGAAACAACGAATTTACCGTGAATATCGCCCTGATGGAGAACAACGTCTGCATGGGGGCGGTCATTTATGTCCCCTATTTCGAAAAGATGTACGTCGCCGGGCGGGATTCGGGTTCCTACGTCAAGGAGCATATTGCGCCGGATGCCGCCGCCGAATACACTTACGACCAGATCGTCACGGGCTGGCGGCAGCTGCCGCTCGAAGAGGGGGCGGAGCACCCCCGCCTGCGGGTGGCCGTGTCGCGGTCGCACCAGACGCCCGAAACGGCGGAGCATATCGCCCGCCTGCGCGAAGCGCATCCCGATCTGGAGATCGTCGAGCAGGGGAGTTCCTACAAATTCTGCCTGCTGGCCGAGGGGAAGGTCGATTATTATGTCCGCACGACGCATACGTACGAGTGGGACACTGCCGCGGGCGAGCTGATCCTCGCCGAAGCGGGCGGCCGCACCCGCACGCTGCCCGATGACCGGGAACTGCTCTACAACGAGGAGGACCTGCGCAATCCGTGGTTCGTCTGCCGGTCGAAACACTGCAAGATTTGACGGAAGCGGTTCCGGACCGTTTCCGAGATATACGAAGAGAAAGTCGTCCGATGCACGGACGACTTTTTTTATTGGTCAGTCAGTTGCGGGCCGCCCCGATTAGTCTCGGTCAGCCCCGGTTAGTCACGGTCCGACCCCGGCCAATTCCGGTCAGTCTCGGCCTGCACCAGCCTGCCCTTGCCAGCTCGGCATCCTCCGGCCAGCTCCGGTCGGCATCAGCCGATCCCGGCCGGGCGTCAACCTGCCAGCCTGCCTGTTGCGGCCGCGTTACTCCGCCTGCGCCGCGCCGAGGAATCCCATGACGCTGAACAGCACGATTACGGCCACCAGTACGATGGAGAGCGTTGTGACGTATCTTTTTCCGGATTTGTGCCAGAAGGCGAGGATGCCCGCGAAGAGCGCGGTGTATAAAACGGCTTCGGGGATTCCGCCCAGATGATACTGCACGGGCAGGATCGTGTAGATGTAGCCGTCGAACGAGCCGGGCGTGGGACCTATGGTCGAGATGAAACTCAGGCCCAGAACCAGCCACGCCAGCTTGAGGAATCCGTTTTTGCCGTACAGGAATCCGCGCACGGGCAGCAGCGCCAGCGCGATCAGCACTCCGCGGAAAATCTGCAGTCCGGGGCCGAGCGCGACCCACGGCGAGCTTACGGGCCGCATCAGCAGAGCCAGCGACTCGGACGAGAAGTGGGTTCTGTAATCGAGGAAGAGCAGGGCGAAAACGCCGGCGGTGAAGTAGGCGATCACATGCGCCGAGCATATGCGCCAGACGAATGTCTTCGGGGATTCGGGTTGTCGGATCATGTGCGGCGGGTTTGCAGGGGTTTCAGCGCGATCGCATCCGGGGCTATTTCTTGTGCCCGGCCTCTTCGATGTCGCAGGCCGAGCAGTTGCCCGAACACCCCGCGGCCGTATGCGTGTCGGAGCAGCCGGCGCTGCCGTCCGCTTCGCGCGTTTCGTGTACGGCGCACTTGATGCCCAGCCGCTGCATGTTCTTGTTGGTCGAGATCTCGGAGTCGATGTTATGTCCTTTGATCATCAGCGTCAGCGACATGCCCACGACGAAAAGGGCCACGGCCCCCAGCGCGAACAGAAAAACGATTAACCATGTCGGCATATCAATAAGGTATTTTTACGTCCCGAAATTTTGGCTTTCGGTCACAAATGTATACATTTGTAAGATAAATTGCAAAAACGCTGCCCTCTCTTCGGCGGCGGATGCAAAAAGACAACGACGCAATACTATGAAAATCGTAATAGCGGGAGCGGGAGAGATGGGGAGCCATCTGGCGAAGATGCTGAGCGGCAACGGCCACGACATCACCATTATCGACAGCGACCAGAAACTGCTTTCCGACGTGGGGAGTCTGGCCGACGTGATTACCGTCGAGGGGGATTCGACGACCTTCGCCGTGCTCCGCAAGGCTTCGGTGCGCAAGTGCGACCTTTTCATCGCCGTGAACCACGAGGAGAACGACAATGTCGTGGCGGCGATGCTGGCCAAGAAGCTGGGCGCCCGGAAGTCCATCGCCCGCATCGACAACAACGAGTACCTCGAACCCAACAACAAGGAGATGTTCATCGACATGGGCATCGACTACCTGTTCTATCCCGAAAAGGTGGCGGCCCGCGAGGTCATCAACCTGCTGGGGCACACCTCGACTACGGAGTACGTCGATTTTTCGAGCGGTAAACTCTCGCTGGTGGTATTCCGTCTGGAACCGGCCTCGCCGCTGGTGGGACGGCAGATCGAGGGCTTCGACGACGACGAGACGCCGCTGAGCTACCGCACGGTGGCCATCACGCGGGGCGGCGAGACGATCATCCCCCGGCAGGGCGAGATCTTCACCGAGGGCGACGTGATCTACGTCATCGCGCGTCAGGACGCCGTGAAGCAGGTCATGGAGTTCTCCGGGCAGTCCAATATCGAGATCAAGAACATGATGATCCTCGGCGGTTCGCGCATCGGCATCCGCATCGCCACCGAATTGCAGGAGGAGGTGAATATCAAGCTGGTCGATTACAACGCCGAGAAGGCCTACCGACTGGCGGAGCTGCTCGACAAGACGCTGATAATCAACGAGGACGGCCGCAATACCGAGGCCATGATGGAGGAGGGGCTTTCCAATATGGACGCCTTCGTGGCCGTGACGGGCCGCAGCGAGACCAACATCCTCGCGGCGATGCTCGCCAAGCGCATGGGGGTCAAGAAGGTGATCGCCGAGGTCGAGAACCTCAATTACATCAACCTCGCCGAGTCGATCGGCATCGACACGATCATCAACAAGAAGCTGGTGACGGCGTCGAACATATTCCGCTTCACGATGTCCACCGACGTGCAGGCCATCAAGTGCCTGACGGGCAGCGACGCCGAGGTGCTGGAGTTCATCGTCAAGCCCAACGCTCCGGCCGTCAAGACCCGGATCAAGGACATGGGACTTCCCGAAGATACGATCATCGGCGGCATCGTGCGCGGCGACAAGGTGTTCATCGCCGTGGACAATATGGAGATCAACCCCTACGACCGCGTGGTGGTCTTCGCCATGCCTGCGTCCGTGGGTAAAGTAGGATACTTTTTTAACTGACGGCGCGTGCCGCGAGGCCCGGCGCACGGCGCGGGGCAGCGCACGCCGCCGGAAAACGAAACCGAACAGACACGTGTCATTCAGAAGCATATTACTCAAAGCATGGTTTTCGCAGCGCGAGCGGGCCATCGACCGTTTCCGGCGCCGGCCGGCCGAGACGCAGGAGCGCGTCTTCAGGCAGTTGCTGCGCCGCGGACGGCGGACCGAATTCGGCTGGCGTTACGACTTGGGGCATGTCCGCACGGTCGAGCAGTTCCAGACGATGGTCGAGACGTTCGATTACGAGACGTTCAAGCCCTACATCGAGAAGATGCTGGCCGGCGAGAAAAACGTCGCTTCGCCGGGCCGCGTGAAGCTCTTCGCCCGTTCGTCGGGCACCACGTCGGACCGGAGCAAGTACATTCCGGTCACGGAGGAGTCGCTCTGGTGGAACCATACGCTGGGCATGCGCGACGTGGCGACGGTCTTTTCGGGCAACAATCCGAAGACCGGGGTTTTCGAAGGCAAGACGCTGACGCTGGGCGGGTCGTGCAGCCGCGAAGGGCGCAATCTGGTGGGCGACCTGTCGGCCATACTGATACACGAGACGACGTTCTGGAGCGGTTGGTTCCGTGCGCCGCGTATGGCTACGGCGCTCATTCCCGACTTCGACCGCAAGGTCGAGGCGATCTGCCGCGAGTGCGTCGGCGAAAACATCACGGCCTTTGCGGGCGTGCCGTCGTGGAATTTGGCGATGATGCGCCGCGTGCTGGAATATACGGGGCGGCAGAACCTGCTCGAAGTGTGGCCCAACCTCTGCATGTTCGCCCACGGGGGTGTGGAATTCGGGCCTTACCGCCGTTCGTTCGAGGCGCTGATACCCTCGGAGCGGATGCAGTACATGGAGACCTACAACGCTTCGGAAGGCTTCTTTGCGCTGGCCGACGATCCGTCGCGCGACGACATGCTGCTGATGCTCGACTACGGCAACTTCTTCGAGTTCCGCAGCGGCGGGACGATCGTGCCGCTGGAGGGCGTGGAGTGCGGCCGTGTGTACGCCATGCTGATCACCTCGAACAACGGTTTGTGGCGTTACGAAATCGGCGATACGGTGGAGTTCACCTCGACGAATCCCTACCGGATCCGGTTCGCGGGCCGCACGCGGCAGTATATCAACGTCTTCGGCGAGGAGCTGATCGTCGATAACGCCGACCGTGCCCTGATCGCCGCCAGCAACGAGACCGGGGCCGTCGTCGGGGAGTATACCGTGGCGCCGTGCTACATGTCGCTCCGGGAGCGGGGCGCCCACGAGTGGATTGTGGAGTTCGAGCGTGAGCCCGACAGCCGCGAGCATTTCGCCGAAGCGCTCGACCGGGAGCTGCGGGCCGTGAATTCGGATTACGACGCCAAGCGCCGGACCACGCTCGAACGGCAGCGGCTGACGGTCGTGGACCGCGGGCTTTTCCTCGCATGGCTGCGCGCCCGCGGCAAGAACAAGGTGCCGCGGCTGGTCAACGACCGCCATGTGGCCGAGGAGATTCTGGCGTTCGGCGGGGAGAAGAAGTGACGGCGGACGTTTTTGCGGCGTGACGCCATGATGACAGGGCGCCGGAATGCTCCGGCAGGACAAAAATGTAAAACAAATATCGTATAATATGTATATAGCAATTGCAGGCAACATCGGAAGCGGAAAGACGACGCTGACCCAGATTCTGACCAAGCGCTACAATGCCAAGTCGTATCTCGAAGAGTGCAACAACCCCTATATCGGCGACTTCTATGAAGATATGAACCGCTGGTCGTTCAATCTGCAGATGTACTTTCTGGGAAGCCGCATCCAGCAGACGATGGACATGCTCTCCGACGGCGGTTCGGGCGTGATTTTTCAGGACCGTACGGTTTACGAGGATGCGCATATCTTTGCCGGCAACCTCCATGAAATGGGGCTGATGCCTACGCGCGACATCGAAACCTACATGAAGATTTTCAGGCTGGTGACCGAGCTGATTCCCAAGCCCGACCTGCTGATTTATCTCAAGGCGAGCGTCCCGACGCTGATTTCGCAGATCCGCAAGCGCGGCCGCGAGTACGAGATGAATATCGACGAGCTGTACCTCAAGCGGCTGAACGACAAGTACAACAACTGGATAGACAACATATACGAAGGCGACGTGCTCGTGGTGGACAAGGACCATGAGGATTTCATTTCGGACCCTGCCGTGCTGGATAAAATCTGCGCGCGGCTGGATGCGCTTAATACCCGGAAGTAACGCATGACGCTGCCTGCGAAGTTTGCCGAGCGCGTTTTGCGCGATCTGGGCGATAGCGAGGGCGCGGCGCTCTGCGCGGCGCTCGACACCGAGCCGCCCGTGTCGGTGCGCCTGAACCCGGCCAAGTGCGGCGGTACGGAGAACGGCGGAGCCGGGCGGGAGGAGGACGCGGACAAGGCGGTCGTTCGTCCGGACGGAGTGCCGCCTGCCGTGCTGGCCGACGCCGACGGCCGGGTGCCGTGGTGCGGCGACGGATATTACCTCGCGGCGCGGCCGCAGTTCACCTTCGACAGCGATTTTCATGCGGGGGCCTACTATGTGCAGGAGGCCGCGTCGCAGTTCGTGGGGCATTTGTTGCAGGGTGTCGAAGTCGCCGGCAGGCGGATTCTCGACCTTTGTGCCGCTCCGGGCGGCAAGACGACGCTCTATGCGTCGCTCGTGGGGCCTGACGGACTGGTCGTCGCCAACGAGATCGACCGCCGCCGCGCTCAGGTGCTGGCGGACAACGTCCGCAAGTGGGGCACGGGCAACGTTGCGGTGACGACGTGCGAAGCCCGGCAGCTGGGCGGTTTCGAAGCGTGGTTCGACGTGGTGGCGGTGGATGCTCCCTGCTCCGGCGAGGGGATGTTCCGCAAGGACCGCGACGCCCGCGGCGAATGGAGCGAAGGCAATGTAAAGCTTTGTGCCGCAAGGCAGGACGAGCTGTTGCGTGAAGCGTGGCGTGCGCTCAAACCCGGCGGAGTGCTGATATACAGCACCTGTACGTTCAACCGCGACGAGGACGAAGGCGCGCTCGAACGGATGCTCGGCTGGGCGGAGGACGAAGCGGAGCAGGCCGGGGAAGTCGCCGTCGATGCGTCGTGGGGGATTGTCTGCGGGCGCGTGGGCGCGTTCCGGACCTTCCGGTTTTATCCCCACCGGGCGCGCGGCGAGGGATTTTTCGCCGCCGTGGTCCGCAAGGCTTTCGATGCGGGCGGCCGCTGCCGCACGCCCAAGGCGCGGCGCACGGTCTTCGCTTCGGTGGACAGAGCCGCGGCAGCCGAGTTGCGCCGCTGGGTGAACAGCCCCGAACGGATGTGCTTCGTGACGGTCGCCGACACCTGTTACGGCTATTATGTCGCGCAGGCGGAAGCCGTGAAGGCTTTGGCCGAAGCGCTTCCGGTGATATATTCGGGCGTGGCGATGGGGCAGCTTTTCAAGGGCCGTCTGCGTCCCGATCCCGCGCTGGCGTTCTTCTGCGGACTGAACCGGGATGCGGTTCCCGCCGCGGAGCTGGACGAAGAGCAGACGCTCCGCTTCCTGCGCAGGCAGGAGATCGGGGCCGGACCTTTTGCCGAAGGGATCAATCTGGTGTGCGCGCGGGGCCGTGCGCTCGGATTCGCGAAGCGCATAGGAAACCGGGTAAACAACATGTATCCCAATTCATTGCGAATTATTAAACAATAGATATGGCCGAGAAACTTTTTTATTCGATGGGCGAAGTGGCCGAGATGTTCGACGTCAATGCGTCGCTGATCCGTCACTGGGAGTCGCAGTTCAGCGTCATCCGCCCCAAGCGCAACAAGAAAGGAAACCGCCTCTTCTCGCCGCAGGATGTCGAGAATCTCAAACTGATCTATCATCTGGTCAAGGAGCGGGGAATGACCCTCGAAGGGGCGAAGAAAGCACTCCGGCAGCAGCCTGCCGAGGGCGGAATGGAACGCGATGCGGAGCTGATGGAGCGTCTGCAGCGTATCCGCGCGCTGCTGGTCGAGGTGCGCGAGGACCTGAAGGCCGGTGAGGGGGAAATCCTTGCCGACGCTGACGCCGATACTGACGTCGGTGCCGTGCCGGATGCGCCGGACGCCGAAGCCGCCGCACCCCGCCGCAGGGGCAAACCCGTGGTGAAGATCGCTGCGGAAGGAGAGGAAGCCGCCGATGCGGGACACTCGGTGGCGAAGCGTACCCGCAAACCCCGCCGCAAGAAGGAGGAGGTCGAAAACAAGGAGCTGTTCGCCTTTTACGAGCAGTCGCTGTTTTAGGCGGGTCCTCTATTAATACAGTTAACGATATAAATTATGCTTATCCGGGAAATAACCGACGTCATCGAGCGTTTTGCGCCGCTGGCGTGGCAGGAGTCGTACGACAACGCCGGGCTGATCGTGGGCCGGCCCGACGACGAGGTGCGCAAGGCGCTGCTGGCCGTGGACGTCACCGACGAGGTGATGGCCGAAGCCGAGCGCGAGGGGTGCGATCTGATCATCACGCACCATCCGATCGTTTTCCATGCCCTCAAGCGGTTCAATTCGGCCGATCAGGTGCAGCGCTGCGTCGAGCGGGCCATCCGCAGCGGCATTGCGCTCTATGCCTGCCACACCAATCTCGACAGCGCGCCGGAGGGGATGAGCTGGCGGCTGGCCGAGATGCTGGGCGTGGCGGACCTGCGTGTGCTGCAGCCCTCCGCGGCCGACGCGAAGGTCGGGTTCGGCGTGGTGGGCGAACTGCCCGGAGCCGTGGCGACCGTGGAGTTCATGCGCCATATCCAGCGTACGCTCGGCGTGCGCGTCGTGCGTCATAGCGACATCGCTTCGCCGGAGGTGCGCCGCGTGGCGGTCTGCACGGGGGCCGGGGCTTCGATGATCGGCGAAGCCCGCCGCGCAGGGGCCGACATCTACATCACGGCGGACATGAAGTACAACGACTTCATGACGCCCGATAAAGCCCTCACCGTAGCAGATATAGGTCATTTTGAAAGCGAATATTGCGCAATTCAGATTTTATTTGATATTTTATCGAAAAATTTGATTACCTTTGCGGTTCGCAAGAGTGAGGACTCGCGCAATCCGGTGAACTATTTGGTTTAAGTCTAAACTATAGAAGACATTATATGGCAACACAAAAGAAAACTGCCGAAGTTGATTATTCGATGCAGGAGAAGATCATGGCGCTTTACGAGCTGCAGAAGATCGACAGCAAAATCGATGAAATCAACAAGGTAAAAGGTGAACTGCCTCTTGAGGTACAGGACCTCGAAGATGAGATGACCGGCCTGAGAACCCGTATCGACAACATCAATGCCGAAATCGAGGAGCTGAATACGCTCACCAAACAGCGCAAGCGCGAGGTGGATCAGGCCAAGATTCTTATCGGAAACTACAAGGAACAGCAGAACAACGTGCGCAACAACCGCGAGTTCGACGCCATCACCAAGGAGATCGAGTATCAGGAGCTGGAGATCGAGCTGGCCGAGAAGCGTCTCAAGGAGTACAGCGCCGGCGTGAAGGCCAAGAAACTCCAGCTGGAGGAAGCCGAAGCCGTAGCCGACGGACGCGCCGCAGACCTTGCCGCCAAGAAGAGCGAGCTGGAGGGCATTGAGGCCGAGACCGCACCGCTGGTCGCCGAGTTCGAAGTGCAGGCCGACCGCGCCAAAGCCAAGATCGACGAGCGCCTGCTGGCGGCCTACAGCCGTATCCGCCAGAACGTCCGCAACGGACTGGCCGTAGTGACCGTCAAGCGCGACGCCTGCGGCGGCTGCTTCAACCGCATTCCCCCGCAGCGTCAGGTGGAAATCCGTCAGGGCAAGAAGATCATTATCTGCGAGTACTGCGGACGTATCCTCGTGACCGATCCCGAAGAGGTTCAGGAGTAGCGGATTATTCAGTAAACAAGAGGGCCGGAGTTGAATGACTCCGGCCCTCTTCGTTTTCGCGGGCGGCTACCACACGACTCCGGCGTCGAGGATCACCCCGTCGTCGGCGTCGGACGATGCGAACGAATCGGCTTTGTACTGGACGCAGATCATAATCATCGGCTCCGCGCCGGTGTTGCGCAGCGCGCGTCGGCCGTCGGGGGAGACCCGGATTACGCTGCCCTCGCCGACGGCGAAGATTTTGCCGTCCACCTGAAACTCTCCCTCGCCCCGGACGATGATGTAGAGTTCCTCGTGCGTCTTGTGGGTGTGGAGGAACCCGACGCCTGCGCCCGGCTCGATGCGCTGGAACGACAACTCCGCGCCCGTGGCGCCGAGGGCGCTGCCCGTAAATACTTTTCCGGGAATCTCGACGCCCGGAGCCAAGATCAGCGTGTGCTGGTTCAACTCGTCCATCTTTCCTACTGTCACGGCAGCGAAATTCGCGCCGCCGGCTGTTTTTTCGACTTTTTTCATCTTTGCTGTACGTTTGGTTTGCTGATACGTTTGTATTCGGTCAGGGCAAAGATAAGGAGAACGTTCGCCGGCTGCAAGACGGTACGTGCGCGTATGTTACTTACATTGAGGAAACTAATGCTGGACGTCAGGCGGAACGGAACGTGAAAAAACGGAACTTTTTTTTCGCGCCGTGCGGAATCTCCGGCTGCCGGCAGCGGTGGGGCGAGTGTTAATTTATTAACACCAAAATCCTTCCGACTTTTATAAATATTCCTTAACTTTGCAAAGTCGTAATTTTCGGACTAAAATTACTAACAAATGAAGATAGCTATTGCCCAGTTGAACTACACGATCGGGGATATCGACGGCAACGCCTCGAAAATCATCGATTCCATCAACCTGTCTCTTATACACATCTCCGAGCCCACGAGACAAGAGGCAATCTCGT
>ERZ1027200.1072-NODE-1072-length-11879-cov-7.106647_pt1 | contig 11879 bp, 10 predicted proteins | sample MGYA00519271_ERZ1027200 | MGnify/ENA primary metagenome ERZ1027200 (study PRJEB26926, sample SAMN06164742) | human gut metagenome | biome: ENVO:00009003; feature: ENVO:2100002; material: ENVO:00002003 | host: Homo sapiens | place: USA | collected 2012 ...
TTCGTCGGCAGCGTCAGATGTGTATAAGAGACAGATTAAGTGTAATATACAACCTTTACAAACATAAGTAAATGAGGTAAAGTAAAATTGTTAGCATTTTTTTGGGTGCATATTTTAAAGTGAATAAAAACGCTGATTTTATGTTTGATATCATGTTTTTTTAGAAGAAAATTGAATAATAAGTAAATATGTATGGGCTGACATATAATTAAATTTGGAGGAAAAGAATGAGAGACTGGGAAAATAACATTCGAAGGGTTGTACCTTATACACCGGGAGAACAGCCAAAGAATACCTGTGTTATTAAGTTAAATACAAATGAGAATCCATATCCGCCAGCGCCGGGAGTGAAGGAGGTTTTAAGTAATTTCAATACAGATGATTTAAGACTGTATCCTGACCCAAGGGTTGATAAGCTGGTAAATGCAATTGCGGATTTCTATAAGATAGACAGCTCGAAGGTGTTTGTCGGAGTTGGCTCTGATGATGTACTTGCCATGATTTTCATGACATTTTTCAATTCGAAAAAACCTATACTGTTTCCTGATATCACATATTCATTTTATGATGTGTGGGCAGATATGCTTCGAATCCCTTATGAGCAGCTTCCACTGTCAGATGATTTTTCAATAGTACCGTCAGATTACTATAAGGCAAACGGCGGAGTAGTTTTTCCAAACCCTAATGCTCCGACAGGAAAGCTCATGCCTCTTGATGAGATAGAGGATATAATAGAGCACAATCAGGATGTAATTGTCGTAGTAGATGAGGCATATGTGGATTTTGGCGGGGAGAGTGCGCTTCCACTCATTGATAAATATGATAATGTCATCGTGGTACAGACATTCTCGAAATCACGCGCGCTGGCAGGCTCAAGAGTTGGTTTTGCCATGGCAAGTCCTGTGCTTATCAAGTATCTGAATGATGTGAAATATTCGTTCAATTCATATACAATGGACAGAATCACAATCGAAGCAGCTACAGCAGCGGTAAAAGACAGAGCATACTTTGAAGAGACCACAGCAAAGGTTATAAAGACACGTGAGTGGACAAAGACAGAGCTTAAGAGACTTGGCTTTACATTCTGTGACTCAAAGAGCAACTTTATATTTGCAAAGCCTGCAAATGTTTCTGCAACAAAGCTTTTTGAGGACCTTAAGGCAGACAATATATTTGTCAGACATTTTAGCTCACCTGAGCGAATCAACGACTATCTGCGCATATCCATAGGAACTGATGAGCAGATGCATACACTAATTAAATTTTTGGAGAATTATTCATGTTAAAAAAATATATTTACATCTTTTTAATTTCAATGGTACCACTTATTGAACTCAGAGGAGCAGTTCCGGTTTCACAGGTGATGGGGCTGCCGATAGTGCCATCATTTATCGTTTGTATCATTGCAAATATGCTTCCGGTACCAATTATTTATCTTTTTGCAAGAAAGGTGCTCATATGGGGAGCAGACAAACCAATCATTGGAAAGTTCTTCAGCTTCTGCCTTGAAAAAGGAGAGAAGGGCGGCAAGAAGCTTCAGGCAAAGGCCGGAAGAGGTCTGTTTGTTGCACTTTTACTTTTCGTAGGTATCCCACTTCCTGGAACAGGTGCATGGACAGGAACACTTGCGGCAAGTATCCTTGATATGGATTTCAAGTCAACAGTTGCCGCTGTCATGCTTGGAGTACTGCTCGCCGGCATGATTATGATGATAGTAAGTCTGGCGGGCGTGTCTATATTCCTGTAGAATTTATGGGGAGCTTTCTTCGTCCTTTGTTAAACAGTACAAATCCGACCACCAGTGAAACAATTGTAACCACAATCACAACCACAAAGACCACTACACTATTACCGGGATCAGGGAAAAATCCTGAAAGTGTGCCCCAAAGGTTGAAAAGCAGATGAAGCCCCATAGAGTAGTAAATAGAGCCACCGCGTTCGCACACATATCCGAGCACTATGCCAAGTGCAAAGGCATATATGCCCTGAATCCAGTTGAGATGGAACAGTCCGAAAAGTGCAGCCTGCATCAGATTGGCAAGAGCAAATGGCAAAGCCTTTCTGGCGCAGCGCATGGTTACACCGCGGAATATAAGCTCCTCACAGATTGGCGCCAGTATTACAGAATAAAGTACTGTTACAAAGGTGGTATCTGTGATGCCGGATGTTTCAAAAAGCTCGTTGTACTGCTGCAGCCAGTCGGGACGGATGTAGCCGGTTAAGTTAGCGATGAAATTGGCAGCAAACTGTGTACCCGGCACGAGTATGACGATTGCCACAATCATCATGGGATTGAAGGTTTTCTTAGGGGATGGAAGAAAATTACCTTCGTATCTGGCATAGTACCACATGCCAAAAATCGCAATGGTAATGAGTGCATAGATGACCATAATCATCATGTTAAAATTTACAGAGGTAAATGTCTTTTCAAGGCGGTCCGATACGTTTGCAGACGGAAAAGCAAGCTTTCCGACAAAACCCTGTCCAAACACTCCCATGCCCATCATAAAGAATAAGGCGATAGTCTGAATTGCCTCAACTGCAAGCAGTGGGACAAATGTGTAAAAGAAATATCCTACTTTTTTCATTTTCAATTTACTCCATTCTGATTTATTAGGCGATAGTAACATTAGTATAACATATCATAATTTAATTGCAAGAAAGCTGTTTACTTTAAAACTTTAATATGTTAAAATTAAATGTAAATAAATCGCATGAAAAAGGAGAACACGATGAGCAAGAATCTTAAAACAGAAGCAGTAGACCATTTGTTTGATGCTATTTTGTGTCTCAAGGATAGAGCAGAGTGTTATACATTTTTTGAGGATGTTTGTACTGTAAATGAGCTTTTTTCTCTATCACAGAGATTTGAAGTGGCAAAGATGCTTAGAGAGCAGAAGACATATCTTGATATAGCAGAAAAGACCGGGGCTTCCACAGCCACAATCAGCCGTGTGAACAGATCATTAAACTACGGCAACGATGGATATGATATGGTTTTTTCACGCATGGAGGATGGCTCTGACAAAGAGGATTAGTTTATCATAGGGGGAAAGAAAAACAGGCTCATTAATTTGAGCCTGTTTTTTTACTTTCCTTTCCTGAATGTGTATTTTCATGGGAAGAAGCCTCTTTTTCTTCATTTAGATTGTCAATCATGCGCTCAATCAGCATTTTCTTGATGTAGACATCAAAGCTCAGCATGCAGATAAAGCTGAATGTGTGAAGAAATTTCTGATCCTCATCAGGAAAATCCTCAAATGTTTCACCGGCAATCTTGTATTTCTTGCCGAGATCCTTTAAGAGCTTCTGCGATTCCTCCGCCTCTAAGCTGAAAACCTCAGTATAGACATCCTGCATCGTAAATCCGTCATCATTGCCGAAATACTTCTCGGTAAGCGGATTAAGAATCGAGCGTATATCGTTGATGCTCAATATATTTTTGAAATAATATATAAAAAGCAGTGTGAGCACATGCTCCTTAGAATACTTTTTCTTGTCCGGAGAAGGGAGCAGATTGTTTTTTGCATAGTTGTTTATCATTGTCTTGGTAAGGATTTTGTCGCTTTCATAGCGCTTTGATGCAGCGAGCTGCTCGTCCATGAAGGTTGTGACCTGATCCATGTACAGATCAATATTTGGTATATCCTCCGGCTTTATGTAATCTATTGATTTAAGCTGCTTTAATAATTCTGATAAAAATTCTTTAACGTCATTCTCCATATCATCACCTCAGGCTTTTATTATATAGTATTGAAAACTATATGACAAGTTTTTTTTGAATTTTCTCATATTGGGTTGTGCAAAACATATGTTTGTGGTATGCTGTAAATAAATTATTTTTGTATTTATGGTTTGTGTGCCTGTAATAAGACTGGAGAATTGAGAGGAAAACAGATGAACTTAGATATGTTGAATGAACAGCAAAGGGAGGCCGTTTTGACCACAGAGGGACCGCTTCTTATTTTAGCGGGGGCAGGCAGTGGCAAGACCAGGGTTCTTACATACAGGACGGCCTACCTGATAGATGAGTGTGGCGTCAATCCTTACAATATCATGGCAATTACCTTTACAAACAAGGCTGCGGGAGAGATGCGTGAGCGAATTGATGATATGGTGGGCTATGGTTCGGAAAGCATATGGGTTTCTACATTCCATTCGACATGTGTGCGTATACTGCGCAGGTATATTGACAGGCTGGGATATGACACGAATTTTACCATATATGATGCTGACGACCAGAAGGCTCTGATGAAGGACATCTGCAAGCGTCTTGAGATAGATACCAAGATGTATAAGGAAAAGATGTTTTTAAATGTCATTTCATCTGCAAAGGATGAGATGATTGATCCGATAGAGTTTGAAAATCGCTTCACAGGTGACTTTGTGAAGCGCAAGCAGGCACTTGTATACAAGGAGTATCAGAATGCCCTAAAGCAGAATAATGCACTCGATTTTGATGATTTGCTTGTGAAGACAGTAGAGCTTTTTAAGCTGGATAAAGAGGTGCTGGATTACTATCAGGAGCGCTTCAGATATATCATGGTGGATGAGTATCAGGACACAAACACCGTGCAGTTTGAGCTTATCAGGCTTCTTGCCATGAAGTATAAGAATCTGTGTGTGGTGGGTGATGATGATCAGTCCATTTACAAGTTCAGAGGTGCCAATATCTACAATATCTTAAACTTTGAGAAGCATTTTGAAGATGCAAAGGTCATAAAGCTTGAGCAGAATTACAGGTCTACCCAGAATATCCTAGATGCCGCCAACAGCGTCATTTCCAACAACGTGGGTAGAAAGGACAAGCGCCTTTGGACTGACAACGGAGTCGGAGACAGGATTACCTTTGAACAGCTTGAGAGTGGCTTTGAGGAAGCGGATTATGTGGCGCGTTCGATAGCGAGACTCGTGAGAAAGGGTGAGGCGCGCTATAAGGACTGTGCTGTGCTTTACCGAACCAACGCACAGTCGCGTCTTTTCGAGGAGAAATTTATTGCTGCCAACATCCCATACAAGATTGTCGGCGGCGTGAATTTCTATGCCAGAAAAGAGATAAAGGATATCCTTGCATATTTAAAGACTATTGACAATGGCCATGATGACCTTGCGGTAAAGCGAATAATAAATGTGCCAAAGCGCGGCATCGGAGCTACGAGCATCAATAAGGTGACAGACTATGCTCTTGAGAAGGGGATAGATTTCTATACGGCACTGCGCTATGTCGATGAGGTGCCGGGCATGGCGAGGCCAGCAGGCAAGATAAAGCCTTTTGTGATGTTTATACAGTCACTTCGTGCGAGAGCCGAGATGGATTCGGTTTCGCAGCTCATACAGGCAATAATCGATGAGACCGGCTATGTCGATGAGCTGAAGGCTGAGGGCACGGATGAAGCAGAGCAGCGTATTGAGAATATTGATGAGCTTATAAACAAGGCTGTTGATTACGAGCAGGGTGAGGAGAGTCCTACTCTCAGTGGCTTTTTGGAGGAGGTAGCGCTTGTAGCCGATATAGACGGTCTTGACGAAAACAGCGACTATGTGGTTCTTATGACTCTGCACAGTGCTAAGGGACTTGAGTTTCCGAATGTGTATCTGGCGGGTATGGAGGATGGTCTTTTCCCAAGCTATATGTCAATCACGAGTGATGATGCGACAAGCGAGATAGAGGAGGAAAGGCGTCTTGCTTATGTTGGCATCACGAGAGCCAAGGAGCATCTGACCATCACATCGGCGCGTATGCGCATGGTGCGTGGAGAGACACAGTTCAACAAGGTATCGCGATTTGTGAAGGAGATTCCGCGTGAGCTTATGGCAGGCGAGGTTTATGAGCCAAAGCGCCGTGATGATGACCTTGAAAGAAATTCGCAGAGCACGTACAGAAAGGCTAAGGAGGCCTTCAAAAAGACACCTACATACGGCACAGAGTATGCGACCACCTTTAATACACAGCGTACAAGGACACCTGTCTACACGCCTGTGAGCAATCAGAAGTCATTTGCCAGTGCTAATACCACCGGAGGTCTTTCATATAAGGTAGGAGACAGGGTATCGCACATCAAGTTTGGCGCGGGAGAGGTCATGGCAATTGTAGAAGGCGGCAGGGATTATGAGGTCACTGTGGACTTTGACAAGGCCGGTACCAAAAAGATGTTTGCTTCATTTGCCAAATTGAAAAAAATTGACTAAAATTATTGTAATTTTTATAGGAAAATTGGATATAATATGCTATAATGGATTTAACAAATAGCATTTGACAATTACTTTTGGAAAAGGAGCGGATTGAATTATGAGTAAAGTTGAAGAATTATTAAAGGACAACAAGCTTGCAGAGAAGCTCAGCATGGCAAAGCTTAATGACCTTCTCAAAAAAGAAGAGGAAGACAAGAAGCCTTCCAAGGCTGTTATCATATTTGCCATCATTGGTGTATTAGTTGCAGTTGCAGCAGCGGCATATGGTATCTACAGATTTTTCACACCGGATTATTTAGATGATTTCGATGATGAGTATGATGATGAATTCGATGATGATTTCTTCGAGGATGAAGACGATGATGATGCTGAAGAGGAAAAAGAGGCACCAAAGACTAAAGAAGAGAAATAATCGTTTTTAGATAATGGGGGCTACATATGTAGTCCTCATTTTTCTTTATGTGTGAAGCAAGGCATTTGCAGTCAGGCATACAAAGGAATAATAAAGTATAAAGAGAGATAAGAATTACATGAAAAAAGGATTTAGAGGAACAGGAACCGTAGAAAGAGTAGACTTCCCAAACAAGGGAATAGCCGTTACAGATGACGGCGACAGAGTAATTGTGAAAAATACAATTCCGGGACAGAAGGTGGAATTTGTTGTAAATAAAGTAAAGCATCAAAGGGCAGAGGGCAGACTCATGGAGGTAATTGAGAAATCGCCTCTGGAGACAGAAGAGCCATGTCCTCACTTTGGAATGTGCGGGGGCTGTACATATCAGACAGTGCCTTACGAAAAGCAGCTTGATATGAAGCTTACCCAGGTGAAAAAGCTCATTTCGGATGCCATTGGCACTGAAAAAGAGGCAGGATATGAGTTTATAGGGATACATGGAAGTCCGAAAAAGAGTGAATACAGAAATAAGATGGAATTTTCCTTCGGTGATGAGTATAAGGATGGCCCTCTTGCGCTTGGCATGCACAAAAGAGGAAGCTTTTATGACCTTGTGACAGTATCGGACTGTCAGATAGTGGATGAGGATTTCAGGACAATATTAAAGGTAACACTTGATTATTTTTCAAAAAACAATATCCCATATTTCCACAGAGCAACACACAAGGGTTATCTGCGGCAGCTGCTTGTCAGAAAGGCAACAAAAACCGGTGAAATCATAGTCGACCTTGTCACCACCACACAGACAGAGGGCTTCAACGAGGAGGAACTGCTCGCAGGCTTTAGATATGCGCTTTTGACCAGGCACTATGACGGCAGATTCAAGGGCGTTTTACACACTCAAAATGACAGCGTGGCAGATGTGGTCAAAAACGAGGGCACAGAGGTGCTCTACGGAGATTCATATTTCTACGAGGAGCTCTTAGGTCTGAAATTCAAAATCACACCATTCTCATTTTTCCAGACCAACTCACTCGGAGCGGAGGTGCTCTATGAGACAGCGAGAGAGTTTATCCTGGGAGATGACAAGGATTCGTTAAACGGTAAAACAGTCTACGACCTCTACAGCGGAACCGGCACCATCGCGCAGCTTATGGCACCGGTGTGTAAGGAAGTAGTAGGTGTCGAAATAGTTGAGGAGGCAGTTTGCGCAGCAAAGGAAAATGCAGCTCTTAATGGTCTTGATAACTGTAAATTTATCGCAGGTGATGTCCTCAAGGTGCTTGATGAAATAGAGGAAAAACCGGATTATATAATTCTTGATCCACCACGAGACGGTATCCATCCGAAGGCTATCGGACGGATTATTGATTATGATGTTGAGAATATGGTTTATATTTCATGTAAACCAACAAGCCTGGCAAGGGATTTGCAGATATTTATGGGCAGAGGGTATAGAGTGGAGAAGATATGCTGCGTGGATATGTTTCCGAATACTTATCATGTGGAGACGGTAGTATTGATGTCAAAGGTGAACCCTAAGAAGTAAAAAATATGTAGTAAATAAAAGGCTTTTCAGAGAGCTATCGTTATTGAGTACGATTGGCTGCTGAAAAGCCTTTGTTTTTATGCTTGAAAATGGCTTTGTTGGAATTGGTCCACTTAGGAAGGTTGACACTAGGGAATGTATATCAAGGGAAAATGAACCCTAGGGTTCACCTTATAACGATAAGAAAAGTGAGAAAAACAGCGGCTGGAGAAGGCTTCCGGCCGCTGTACGTCATTAACGATAATTCTTGTTGTAGAGTTCTTTGGCGTATGCCTGCATTTTCTTTACGTACTCATATGCCTGGCTCTTTCCCTTATTCAAGTCGATCTGCTTCAGAGCATTACTGATTTGTGGGTCGTCCATCAGAAGAGAGAAGATTGCTTTAGCTTCTGGGTACTTCAGGGACACCTCGTTGATGAGATCGTCGATCATCATAAGACTGAGAACTGAGTTTTCAGTTGAAGTGTTATCTGTTGGTTCCCAGCCGCTGCGATTAGTATCATCGTCGCTGTTATCATCCGTAAAATTGTCTAATGAAATATAGCGAGAGAGGTACTGGTCCTTTTCTGGACGTTCACATCTTTCACATTTATTGCACTTAGGGCAGCGGATGTATTCGCCCTTGGAATTAAGAACTAAGCATCTCTTTTTACGAGTGGATTCAAGATAGTCATCCTTTTCTTTCCAGAATTGCTTCATGTAAGATTCAACTTTATCCTTCGGGATTGTAGTGAATCCTACCAGAATCTTTCTGCCGCGGATATTCCAGGTTTCGAAGTTATCTTCGATAATTCCTTCATTACGCTTGCGAATACCGTCTCTAATATCATGATGGTAATTCTTTAAAACTTCATGTGCTAAGAATGGAACCAAAGCTTCATTCTCTTTTGGTGCTACGCCATTGTAGCTCTTCTTGTTACAGTAATCATAATTTTTCTCTGCCATGTGGCTTTCCTCCTTGGGTTGGCGCGGAGGAAATTCCACATGTTCGATACCTGAATATAGTTGGCCATTGCCATAGCGTGTTTCCTCCTATTGGTTGGCCAGCTTGTCCTATTCAGCTGGTTTAGTTATTTAGTTGTTCATCAGAGTCAGATAGGACCGTTCTTGATCAGGGAACGCATCGTCTGATGATGGGCACCTTTAACGTCGGCCTCCCGGACGATCAAGCAAGAATAAAAAAGTAATGCGTAAATCGGGTTTGTAGTGTATAATTAATTGTGAATAACTATGATTTAATGGAAATCACCATAATTTCGCATGACTTCTATGTGTCTTTTGATGTAAATATTATCCGGCTTTTGTGACTTTCTGTCGGTGACGCAGTTTGTGAAGATGACGGGATTTATACGGGATTTTTCGTTAAGACGGGATAAAGAAGGAGTGAAAAAGTGAATTATCAAGAATTCATACAGCCTTTTTACAACTCCGAGACGAAAACAAGTGGCTTACGCGGCATTCAATCGCAAGGAGAGACGGCGGAATATTTCGTTGCTCTAGCTTTTGCACATGAAATTCCAGAAAAGTATATTAGTCAGCCTGATACATATAGAAGGTGGTATACAGGAAGAAGCAATCCGAAATCCACTTTATGGAAAGAAATAGAAAAGGCCTTTGATGATAAGAGATTTGAGGAGTACTCAAAGGAGCTTGCATCTAAGATTGATGATGAAAAATTAATTGATTTACTTCTGGCGTTTGACATAAAACTTGCCTCAGGGAAAAAGGCGAATAAGATGTATTTTGCGGAAGCATTAACGTATCAGTTCAAGGCCATTGCAAATGGGAAAGGCTCGGCGGATGAAATTGTCAAGCAGACTTACTACAGTAAAGAAAAACCTGCTGTATTCGGCGAGTACATCCGGAAGGCGAAAGAAACTTATAGCCGAATGACCGTGTTAGGCGGGAAAGAGTGCTTATTGGATGATTGTTATGTATGCAATTATATTGGCACAAAGCGAGGAGTGTTTCTTAGAAATAAAAATGGCTTAATTATAGATGCAACTTTAGAAAAATTAAAAACATTTGATCGTCGTGCTGAAACAAAAAATACATTGCTTATAGCTAATGGTGGTATGGGAAAATCACTAATGCTACAGCATTTATTTGTGGATGCTGCAGAAAAGTATTCTGAAACAGGTTTATTACCAATATTCATAGAGCTGAGAGAGTTTAGCTTTGATCAGGTAGAACTTTTCGACATTATCGTTGAGACAGTAAAGAATATGGATGAATCTTTCACACCGGAACATGCTCATCAAATGCTAACAGCTGGTCGATGCCAATTGCTACTAGATGGAGTGGATGAAATAGATCCGCAGGACATTAACTCTTTTCAAAGAAAATTAAGTAACTTCTTAAAGCGATATCCAGACAATCAAGTTGTTATGACTTCGCGTGACTGTGATGCGTATTCTGGAATAAAGGGATTTGTTCATTTGTACTTGCTTCCTTTTGATAAATCGCAGTCTGAGGATTTGGTGGGGAGATTACTAATTGAGGATGATCCTGAAGCAAAGAAAACAGTCAGAGAATGTATTGATGATAATTTTATAAAAAAGGACGGTGCGTTTGTCTCAAATCCAATGATGTTAACATTTGTGGTTGAGAGGCATAGTACGTTACAAAGTTTACGAGCAAAGCGGTATCTGTTTTATAAAGAGGCTTATGAAGCAATTGTCCTTGATCATGATAAAGACAAGACAGCATATGAAAGAATTTTCCGGAGTGTGAGTGACTCTGAGGAGTTTACCACAGTATTCCAGGAGTTTTGTGCAGTAACCTTCCGACAAGGGATATTTTCCTTTGATTCGGATACGTTCAAAATTTTCTTTGAAGAATTAGAATCGAAGAAGACTGTCGAAAATCCTAAGAAGCTTAGGGCTCAAAGCTTCCTTCATGATGTTTGTGCCACAGCCTGCATGATGTATGAAGAAGATACAGAGATTTTGTACATTGATCCAGGATTTCAGGAATACTTATTTGCTAGATACTATGCATTTGCTCCATCGAATGAGATGAGAGAGTTATGCGATACACTTATTGATCAGTCGACTACAACCTTTAGAAGATGGTCGGCATTCCGGATGTTATATGAGTATTCAAGTGATAAAGTGGAGGTCTGCTTATTCATTCCTTTTTTAGATAGAATATTTAAAGATAGAGATGATAGAGATTCGTTCTTGCAGTTCATAAAGATTGGTTATAAGGAGCTAAGATACACGGTTCTCGATCAAAATTTGATAGAGAACTATAAAGGCGAAGCCGGAGTGATGAATCAGATGAATACCGGTGAATTGAATGAGCCCAAAACGGTAATTCTATCTGTGATTTTGAGAGTAATGAAGCAGTTCAATTTTGTTCAAATTGTAATGTATTCACCGAAACTTAAGTATGAAAAGTTGGTGCAGAAGGTACTGCTTGGGGAATATGTTGGAGCTCACTTCGGAGATGAAAGCGGTAATAAGTTATTATTGCGGCAGTATTTATATTCAGAGTTCTGTATGCCAACATTTTCTGAAACACATGATATTTCACGATGCATAAAAGATCAAAGTGGAAATTGTATTTGCTTTGGAAACGAATACCTAATAAGTACAGAGCAGATACAAACTAATTCAGATGAATATCAAGATTTGATTAAGGAACTTTCAAATCCAGATAACAGTCTGTACAGACTTTATGAGGTAGTGAAGAACTATTATTTGCAGATAAACTGTCTCTTATACACATCTGACGCTGCCG
>ERZ1027200.1077-NODE-1077-length-11837-cov-8.242234_pt1 | contig 11837 bp, 6 predicted proteins | sample MGYA00519271_ERZ1027200 | MGnify/ENA primary metagenome ERZ1027200 (study PRJEB26926, sample SAMN06164742) | human gut metagenome | biome: ENVO:00009003; feature: ENVO:2100002; material: ENVO:00002003 | host: Homo sapiens | place: USA | collected 2012 ...
CTACTGGTTCTGATGATATGTGCAACTGCTGCATTTGTGTGGTTTACCTTTTTGGCTTGACTGAATAATTTTGGTATTTTGAATTCACATTCTTAGAAATCAGTTTTCAAAAGCAAAAATCCGCCGAGGAATCCTCCCGAAAAAAACGGGAAGAATACTCGGCGGATTTCGTTTATCGTGTTGGCTCTTTTTCGGCTGTGTCTTTTTCCTCTGCAAAAAACATCTCTACATTTTTCTGAGCTTTCATCAACTCCTGCATCTCATCTTGTGCCTTCCGGTAGTCTGGGTATGCTTCTTTCTTCTTTTTCAGAAGTTCAGCGTATTCGATGCTCAAGTCCTTAGTCTTTGGCAGCTTTTTCAATCCAGCTTCATCAAAAGCAGCTTTTGCAGCCTTATGCAGCGTGATTTCTTCCCGGTGGGCTTCCAGAAATCTCTTACTGTACCCGGCTTTGCGGTAGGCATCATAAACCGGACGTGTCCGGGCGTAATTAACGATGTGCGTCCGCAGAACGGCAATCTCGGTCATGCGCGCTTCTGCAGCTTTAATGGAATCGCCCAACTCGTGATAGCGAGCAGTTGCTGCATCCACACGTTCCTGCATTTCTTTAATGCTACCGATTTTATGCTCCTGTAAGAAAATCAGCGTCTTGGACATTTCTTTCAGATTATATCGCTTTGCCCAGCGAGCATACCCCATGCTCTTTCCCTCGGCCAGCTTTGCCTGAATGTCCACCAGCATCTGAAACTTTTGTTCCGGTACGATGCGCTTCTGCTTCTGCCGGGGATGGTGTTCGGCTTCCCCAGAGATAACAGCTTTCAGTTCTTCTTCACTATATCCTGCGCCCAAAGTGCGGAACCGGATGAATCGCTTCTGCCGTGCGCCTTTGACGGAGGTGTATTTTCCACGCTTGACCTCATAACCCTGCTGCTCCAGTCCTTGCAGAAAATCTTCGTAGTCTTTGGGCTTTTCCGCCAGAACAGTGTCAATCACGCCACATAGACGGTCACGATTGCTTTCTTTGGGCGGGTAGAGTGTGCGCTTCTGCCGCTCCCGATAGGGCTTTATCTCAATGACGGAAAGCTGATGCTCTAAGCAGATCAGATCGCTCAACCGTTGCACAGCCAGCCCGGACAATAAAAAATCCCGGAATTTCCGGATGCTGTCCAACGCAGTGGAGTTGTAGATAATGTGATTATGAATGTGTTCCCGGTCCGTGTGGGTTGCAACGATAAACGCATACTTGCCTTTGGTGAAACGCATTGCCAGCTCATAACCCACCTTGTTGGCTTCTTCGGCGGTGATCTCGCCGGGTTTGAACGACTGCCGGATCTGATAGGCAATCACGTCACTTTTTTGTCTGCGCCCAGTGACAAGTTCATACTGCCGTTTGGACAGCATAAATTCTTCATCCACCGTCAAAGGACTGCATTCGTAACTGCTGACCAGTTCGCCCTGCTGTGTCTTGTCCGGGTTCTGGGCGTAATCCGTGCGGCTTTTCAGGCAGGCCGCAACGGATTTCCCCTTGTTTTTGTGCAGTGCAATCAATCTTGTTGCAGCCAGTTTGACCACCTCCCGGCAAAAAGAAAATGCCGCACAGTGGCGGCATAAAAATTTTATAATTCTGCAATCCAGCCGCTGAACCATTCCACGGCTTCTACAATGACCGTTCCGGCGGTGAGGAGCAGGAAGCAGCCAAACTCCGCCACCAGCAAGATCAAAAACTGCATCCACTCCTGGCAGTACAGTGTATAAAGGCCGCAGCCGAAAATATACAGCATGGGCAGTGCCAGCACAAACGCCGACAGGTTCAGCGTCCATTTCAGCATCAGTACCAGAAATGCACTCAGGAGAACCACAGGAAACAGGAGAACTCTTGCTACGAATTTCATATTGACACCGCCTTTCTGCTTTCAGTATATGGATAGAGCATGAGCCTGTCAATGGTGTTGCCGCCTATGTACCCCCGCAGCCCTCCAACTGCGGGGAGAAATTTAGAGATCAGCCAGCCGGGAAAGAATCTGCCGACCAATCTCAATCAGTTCATCCAGCCGCTGCTGCAGGTCCTCCATGTCGGCGGCATAGACCCGACCATTTTCATTGGCGGCTTTGGCGTACTGATTCAGGTTGTTGCTGCACATCTGCAAGAGATATGCCATGCGTTGCAGGTCTTTCAAGTCAAGGTGCAGGCAATAGCCGTCCAGTGCCATCTTGCGGATATAGGCACTCAGGCTTCGGATGCCCATGCTGAGCATTTTTTCATAGATACGGTTCTTTTCTGTTTTGCTCAAGCGCAGGATGATGGTTTCGTCCCGTTTTTCCCTCACCGGGCATCACCATCCTTGTCGTAATAACTGCGGAAGGGCTTCACCGGCTCCGGCTTGTCGGATTTTTCTTCCAGAGCCGCCAGCACCGAGGGGCGGCGAGGCTCGTCCTCCTGTTCTTCCTCGTCCTGTTCCGGCTCGTGGCTCTTTTCGTCCACATCCAACTGAGCGTTCAGCTCTGCAAGCCGTGCTGATTTTTCAGCCAGTTCTTCCTCCTGCGGGAAGGGCTTTTCCACCTCAATTTGCGCCGCCGCCTGCTGCTGATGCAGGGTATCCAGTTCGTTTTCTGCGGCGGTGATGCGTTCCGGGAAGTTGTTCAGGGAGTTATCCAGACGGATGATGTTGCCCAGTGGGTCGGTGCCCAAAGGCACCGTGTACTTTCGCTGCCCCTTCAAAAGTGCCTGATACTCCGTGCGGAAGGTGTCGAACCGCAGGGACAGCTCAAAGCCCCGGTAGCTGCCGATCACTTTTTCTTCGGCGTTGGGCAGTTCGGAACAGGCGAGCACCAGACGTTCGCCGGCGGTCTTTTTCTCGTCGTAGGTCACGCCCCTGATGGTCATACCGCAGAACTCCTCCTTGCCCTGCGGGTGGGCGGCGGCAAGCTGCGCGTCCGCTTTCAGCCCGGCGATGTGGGCGTTCGTTTCCTGAATGTCAGCCGGGAATTTTGTCAGCAGCTTGTCTTGCAAGCGGAATTTCTGGCTCTGGTGGTCGGCTTTCAGAACCTTGAGTTTTGCGACCTGAACATCCAAATCCATCTTCTCCTTGATGAGCGGATTTCCGGCACACAGTGCCTTGATTTCGGCGTAAGATAGCGCCTGCTCATCCACATCCTCGCAGGAGCGCACCGGGGATTTTGAAGTCATGATTTGGCTGATAAACCGCTGTTTATTTTCCAAAGTTTGGAACAAATAACTGTCAAATGTCCCTTCCGTAACGTAATTGAACACCTTGACTTCCTTATTCATATTGCCCTGCCGGATGATGCGACCATTGCGCTGGGTCATGTCGCTGGGCTTCCAGCCAACGTCCAAGTGATGCACCGCCACAAGCCGGGATTGCACGTTGGTGCCCGCTCCCATTTTTGCCGTACTTCCGAGCAAAACTCGCACATCGCCGGAGCGCACTTTGGAGAACAGCGCCGCCTTTTTTGCTTCGGTGTCAGCATTGTGGATAAATTCGATCTCGTTTTCCGGCACACCGGCGGCGATCAGCTTTTTGCGAATGTCATCGTAGACGTTGAAATTGCCATCGTTTTTCGGTGTCGAGAGGTCGCAGAACAAAAGTTGGGTCAACTTCTGTTCTTTACCCTCCTCCCAGATTTTCAACACATTTTGAACGCATACGTTCAATTTGCTGTTGGGATCATCTGGCAGCATGGGGTTCATCAAGCGAACGTCCAAGCCGATTTTGCGCCCATCGTTTGTGACGCAGAGCATATTGTCCACGGAGGCATCCACTGCACCGGAGTGGATTTCTGCAGCACGTTTGCTCAGTTCCTGCACCATTTCCTTTTGAATTTCGGACGGCTTTGCCACCACGGTTTCAAACTTTGCGACCGGCACCGGCAGATGAAGCTGGTCGCTAGTTTTAATGTCCGCAACCTCCTTGAACATGGACATCAACTCAGGGAGGTTGAAAAACTTGGCGAACCGGGTGCGGGCACGGTAGCCGGTACCCTCCGGGGCAAGTTCAATGGCCGTGGTCGTCTCACCAAAGGTGGATGCCCAGCAGTCGAAGTGCGTCAGCTTTTTCTGCTGCAAGGTGCTGTACTGGAGGTACCGCATGACCGTGTACAACTCGGTCATGGAGTTGCTCACCGGGGTGCCGGTAGCGAATACCACGCCACGCCCGCCGGTGATCTCGTCCAGATAGCGGCACTTGCCGAACATATCGCTGGATTTCTGGGCTTCGCTGGTGGATAATCCAGCGACATTCCGCATTTTTGTGGTCAAAAAGAGGTTCTTGTAGAAATGGCTCTCGTCCACAAAGAGCCTGTCAACGCCCAGTTGCTCAAAGGTGATTACATCGTCCTTACGCTCATCGGAGCGCAGTTTTTCCAGCTTGGTTTCCAGCGTTTTCCGGGTCTTTTCCATCTGCTTGATGGAGAAATTCTCGCCTGCGTGGACTTTCAGCTCATTGATGGCGGCAAGCGTTTCATAAATTTGCTCCTGAATAATACGCTCCTGCCGCTCAAAGGACAGAGGAATGCGCTCAAACTGGCTGTGCCCAATGATGACAGCATCGTAGTCGCCGGTGGCGATGCGGGCGCAGAATTTTTTGCGGTTTGCGGTCTCAAAATCCTTGCGCCGTGCCACCAAAAGTTTGGCGTTGGGGTAGAGGTTCAGAAAATCCGATGCCCATTGTTCCGTCAGATGGTTGGGCACTACGAACAAGGATTTCTGGCACAGCCCCAGCCGTTTCGCTTCCATAGCGGATGCCGCCATTTCGTAGGTCTTGCCCGCACCAACTTCGTGTGCAAGCAACGTATTACCGCCATAAAGCACATGAGCAATGGCGTTGCGCTGGTGCTCCCGGAGGGTGATCTCCGGGTTCATGCCCACGAATTTGATGTGACTTCCGTCATACTCACGGGGACGGGTAGAGTTGAACAGCTCGTTGTACTGCTTCACCAGCGCAATGCGCCGCTGGGGGTCTTGCCAGACCCAGTTGGCAAAAGCGTCCTTGATGACCTGCTGTTTCTGCTGAGCCAGCATGGTCTCCCGCTTGTTCAACACACGTTTCGGCTTGCCCTCGGCATCCTCAATGGTGTCGTAGATGCGGACATCTTTCAGATTCAGGGTCTCCTCCAAGATCTTGTAGGCATTGGCACGGCTGGTGCCGTAGGTTTCGGAGGAGATAATATCCCCTCTGCCGGTGGCAGTTTTGCCCTCCACGCGCCACTCTGCGGTATAAGGAGAATATCTCACCTTGACTGCATGGCGCAGATAGTAGGGAATCTGGAACGTCTCGGTCATAAACTTCTGGATAATGTCCGGGTCCAGCCAAGTAGCACCCAGCCGTATATCAATTTTAGATGCTTCCAGTTCTCTGGGCTGCGCTTTGGTCAAAGCCTCCACATTGATCTTGAACTCCGGGTGGCTTTCAGCGGCAAGCTGAGCCATGCGCAGTTTATTCCGCACATTGCCGGAAAGATACTCGTCCGCAGGTTGCCAGCCGGCTTCCGGGTCGTCTGCATCGGCGGCGGGATCTTTGAAAATCACACCGGACAGTTCGGTGGTAATGCGCCTGTACTCGCCGGGTGTGCCCAGCAGTTCTGCCATATAAGGCAGGTCTACTTTGCCGTGTTCCCCGATGGACACTGCCAGTGCTTCACTGGGGGTATCCACGCTGGTGACAACACGCTCTGGCCGAATCGTCCGCTTGGTGAACATATCTGCCTTGGACTTAAGATTTTTATTCTCGTCCAGATTCTCCAGCGAGCAGAGCAGATAGTAGGAACTGTCATCATCGAACAGGCGGGCATTTTTCTTGTCGTTAATCAGGCCGTATTTTGCAGTAAAGGCATCGTAGGCGGCGTTCAATTTTGCTTGCGATGCCTTAATGTCCTCGTCCGGGAAGTCATTCAGCTGCTGCTGAATCAGTTCGTTGACGATCTGCCGCAACTCCACCATACCAGCTACACGGCCTTTGGCGTTGTCGGACAGTTCAATCTGCGTCATGATAGAGTTCTCTCGGTAGTAGATCTCGCCATCAACAACCGTATAGCTAAAATTCTTCACAGTCGGGTCTGCAGGCAGCGTTTTGCGCTGTGCTTCCGCATCTGCGACGTCCGGGGCAGCAATCTCCACCGCAGTGTAATTGCCCTCAATATGCTGTACCGCTTCTGCAAGCTGGTCTGCCAGCACTGCACCCTCAATGGGTGCAACGGTCAGGTCGTGACCGTACTGGGTGCTTTCCAGTTCCAAATTTCCCAACACCATTTCCGGGTGGTCTACGAAATACTGGTTGATGGCAAAGCCGTCCTCGGTCTTGCCAAGCTGTACCCAGTCCGGCTCATGGTCGATGGGGCGGTCACGCTTCTGCAAAAAGATAATGTCGCTGACAACATCTGTGCCAGCGTTGGCACGGAACGCATTATTCGGCAGACGGATGGCACCCAGCAGATCGGCACGCTCTGCCATGTGCTTGCGGGCGGTGCTGTCCTTGCTGTCCATGGTGTAGCGGCTGGTGACGAACGCCACCACGCCGCCCGGACGCACTTGGTCGATGGCCTTGGCGAAAAAGTAGTTGTGGATGCTGAATCCCAACTTGTTGTACGCCTTGTCGTTGACCTTGTAGTTGCCGAAGGGCACGTTGCCCACCGCCAGATCGTAGAAATCACGGCGGTCTGTGGTCTCAAAGCCCGCCACGGTAATGTCGGCCTGCGGGTACAGCTTTTTGGCGATGCGCCCGGTGATGGAATCCAGCTCTACGCCGTACAGACGGCTGTCCTGCATGGTGTCTGGTAGCATACCGAAGAAGTTGCCCACGCCCATACTAGGTTCCAGAATGTTACCGCTGCGGAAACCCATGCGCTCCACCGCATCGTAGATACCACGGATCACGGTGGGGCTGGTGTAGTGGGCGTTCAGAGTAGAAGCGCGAGCAGCGGCGTATTCATCCTCAGAGAGCAGTTCTTTCAGATGGGTGTACTCGGCAGACCAATTTTCCTTGTTGGGGTCAAAGGCATCTGCCAGACCGCCCCAGCCCACATATTGCGAAAGCACCTGTTGCTCCTCGGCGGTGGCACCCCGGTGCTCCTCTTCCAGCTTGAACAGGGTACGGATAGCTTCGATGTTCCGGGCGAATTTCTGTTTGGGGCCTCCGACACCCAAATCATCATCCGTGATGTGGAAGTTCCCGGCAAGTTCAAGTGTGGATCGTTCCGGTTCAACTGCATCTAGAGTAGGTGATTTTGAGCCAATCGTCTGGATCACAATATCATAAGGCATACGGTTTTCTTCAGCAGGGTATATGGCAACCGTTTTTACAGTATCATCTGGCTGCGTAGTAACCTGTTCATTCTGCCGCAAGCCATCCTCGAATTGTCGTTTGTTGATAACTTCGTTATCCCACGACTGTCCCTGTGCGCTGGTGTCAATGCGAACATCCGTTTCGCCCACATAGCCGATTGTTCCTTCGATGGTTCGGGTAGGAAGGTCAACGATAACATTGTCACCGACCTTGTAATCGGGTAGGGGGTGTTCCATCACTTCCTGTTCCTGCTCGTACAACTCCCGGACAAGAGCCAGCGGTTCCTCCCGGAAAATTGGCATCCGCATTTCTGCCAGTGCCACATCCTGCAGGGTAACGCTGTCCTTATCAAAGTTTACTGTATCCACCCGGAAAGTGCGTCCTTCCATGTGGATGGTAATGCCCAGCGGCAGATAGTCCTCCCGGCGCAGATACTTGGTTTGGTGGTGGGTGCCATCCTCGTTCAGCCCGGCAAGGTAGATGTTCTCGCCGCACTGCCACAGTTGTTTGGCACGGTATGCCCACTGGTCGCGGGGAAAGCCGATGACCGGGACGGTGCCCAGTGCTGTTTCTTTTTCCAGAAGTTTGCCGCCCAGACGTTCACTGACTTTTTGCGCGTCATCTGCGTAAAACTCAAACTGTCCGTTCTGCTCAAAGCCCACCAGCGCATCCGGGTGCTGCTCCTTCAGGGCATTGTACTCGGTGGCGGCATCCAGCGGCAGCAGTGCAGGGCGTTCCTCCACTTTGCTGTGGTAGTGCTCCAATTCCTCATCCGTGACGCTGACCAGTTCCGAAAAGTCCAAAGCTTCCAGCTCGGTTTCGGTCAGGTCTTCCAGACTTTCGTACTGCCGCTCATCTATCAATACCTCGCCCAGATACCGCTCCACTCGATACCCCACCAGATCCACGTTGACCTGAATGGGAATATCCTCATCGGTGGCGTGGGTGTAGGCAATGCCGATTTTAGTCAGATCGGAAAAGTCCGGCTCGGAGTCGTACTCCTCCTGACAAAACTCCCGGATCAGTTTTTTGGCACGATCTATGGCACCATCCGGCTTTACGCTGACAGGCGCAGGGGGCGTGTAATGCTCCTTTTCTCTATCCGTCAGGTAGCGGTCGGACTGGACCATTAGGTCGATATACTTTTCCACCTGCGTCCAGCTTAACGTGAATTTCTTGTGTTCGGGGTAATGGTCAAATTCCATTCCTCTCCCGTCGTGGTTGACAAACCCTCTGCTGCCATCCAGATAATCGTGGGAGTGCCCACCGATGCCGTATTCCTTTGCCAGTGCCTTGACACGGAGATTGCGGTCGGGCTGGGTCTGGTACAGTGCCATAATACGCTGCTTGCCACCCTCAAACCCGGAGCCGTGCTTACGCAGTTCGTTTTCGATTTCAGCCTGCGACAAAACAAAAGCAGAGGGCAATTTTTCGCTCTCCGCTTGGTCGATTTTTCCAATTTGTTCAGCTTCGGTAGGGATGTGGGCATCGAAGAAACTTAGCTGTAGATCAGCTCCGTCAGCACCAGTTCCTCGGCCTGCGCTTTCAGGCTGTTCATGTGTTGCACCCACGCCATCTGCCGGCTCTCTTTGTCCGGGGCCGGGTTCTGTTTCAGAAGCTGCTCCATGGTCTGCTGCATCCGGCTCTCTGCCGTCTGCTCCACCTCCATCAGGTGCGGGTACAGGCTCCCGTTCAGGAGCATCGTGTTGTACAGCACTGGGCGATGGTTCATCAGGTACGTCCGGCGCAGCCTGCCGTACTTGCCCAGCGGCTTCCGGGGCTGGTTCAGGGTCAGGTTCGGGAGAAGGTAATCCCCGACGGTCGAGTAGGTCACGTTCCTGCTGTTCGTATTCATATTGGCTCCTTTCTGCATTGCGGCGGCGAATGGTTTTTTTTACGGTGCGCTCGATGTTCCGCAGCACCTCCCGGCTCATGTCGCTGACGGCTGCGCCGAGGGCGTAGACGCTATCCGGGGTTGAGAAATTGTAGATTGCCTGAAAATCGTCCTTGTCGAACCAGCCTGTCGGCTCATAACCACAACGTTCCAGCAGCGTGTAGGTGACGCTGATGGCGGCAGCGGACTTGAACTGCATCTCCACCCCGGCTTCATCATAATCCATCAGAAGCGAACCGTCAACGATGGCGAGAATGTCACCACTGTTGTTGTCCCAGTAATCTGCCACCAGTTTCCCGGCAACATCCGCAAGCTGCTGGCTGACACGCTCTCCGCTGATGCCGTAGGTTGCGGCGAGCATTTCTGAAACCGGCTGCACCAAATCGGGACCGAGCTGCCACACCTCCGGGTCACGGGAATTGCGGCGCACCCCGGTGTCCGACACATCGAAAACGTAGTGCAGGCGCGGGAATCCGCTGGATTCGTCCAGCAGAGCGATGCCCTTAGAGCCACGCCTGACATAGCGGTTCATCCGGTTGTTCCAAACATCATAGTCGGCGCAGGCGGTGGCATCTGGGCGCTGGGCGTAGATCATCAGCTGGTCCGCAAAAGGGTACTTGTACAGCCGGGATGCGGTGGTCAGGTATGCTGTCCAGCTTTCCCAGTACCGGGTCAGACCATTGGCCGTGCGCTGGGCAAGGGCGAGATATTCTTCGGTTTTGCTTGGCATTTTAGCCTCCTTCTTCAGATTTTAGGGTATAAAAAAGCGGGCAACCGTTTTAGGGTTGCCTGCAGGAGTATGTAATAATTGGGTTATCGTTGACTTTGAAGTTCTGATGATGAATGTCTATTTTTCATCGCTTTCGGGCGGACGAACATAACGTAACATTTTTCTTTCACAGGCACCAAATTCCAAATAGTTGTTTTTTGCCTCGTTTAGAGTTATTCCATGATTCAAGTCACTGGGGTCGCTATCAGAAGTAATAAACGGGTCATTCTCCCAAAAGCAAACTGGGCAAATGTACCCACAATCTTCCTTTGGTGGAACATTATAAGTAAAACATTCGCAGCATGGACATTGATACTTTTTCAAATAGATGCACCCCCGCAAGCACCGACTTATCAATTTGTATATGGCTCTGTGTCTTTTCCATCGTATACAATTACTTTAATGTTGGTGGCCGCATCAACATCCGCATGAATACCTACGGTATATTCTTTGTCCGTAACATTCGCAAAAGAGTAGCAGCTTCCCGCAGGAATATTGCCGGATACGATTTCCTGCTCGCCTTCTCAGAGCAAATGCACTACAATTTCAAAATCATTCCTATTCTGAATCGTCAGTGTGCCCGTTTTGGATGAAACCTTTACATTAGAATAAGTGATTACATATTGGGCAGATGTTGATTTTTCTGTACAAGACACAGAGCAATCCCATTGGATTGTAGCCTTCGCCTTTCTGTAAGATTCCGAAGATCTATACGCCGAAATTATAATGATTGCGGCTACGGCAAAGACGCTCACGATAATGAACACTATTGGTGCTTTTTTCTTCATAGTCTTTATCTCCAAAATTTCCAATTCATTGAGTTGAGCATATTACATACGCGAACACTCCAAACCTACAGCTCAGTTTCCACCGCAAGCTGCTCCTGCTTCTCTTTTTCATCAGCGATTTGGACATCAACATCTTCGCGCATCTTTTTCAGAAGTGCAAGGACTCGCTTGATTTGGCTCTTGGTGTTTTCCACTCTGCTCTGCGCCTGATTGATGTGATCCAGAACTGCCCAGTCTGCAAAGAGGCCATCAAAGAAGAAATCTGCGAATTTCAAAAAACTGTCTACCGCAACCTGAAGGTCTGCGGTGATCTCAACATCGGCAAGTTCAGTTTTGAACCGCCGCAGTTCCACTTGAAGCTGTTCGATTTGTTCCTGCGCATCGTCCAGTTCCTCATACTTGGCAAGATCAGCCATCAAACCGCCGCCCATTACGTCCCATGTACTCCAGCCCTCGGCATTGTCGAGGGTTTCCAGAACTTCATTGACCGTATGCAGGGCGGTCTTTCCTGCGTTGATGGCCTCCAGCAGCTCCCGTTTTTGGACTTTCAGTGCGGCAATACGGCTTTCACTTTCCGCAACCAGCTGTGCGGCAGGGTGGGCAGATGCTTTGATGCTTTTGATTTTTTCGGAAAGAGCAGCTTGATACTGCCTTTCGCAATCGGACAGCCGTGCCAATCTATTTTGAATCTGCTCCAAGTCGGCATCAACGGAAGAAAGGTCATGGAGAGCCACATCGTACTTGACACGGGCTGCATAGGCTTCCTGCCGTTCCTTGTCCAGCTTCTCATCCATCTTTCCGATGACCTGATAGAAAAATGTGGCAAGGCTGTGTCCCTCCAGACGGTCCACGTCAGCCTGTTCCGCCAGCTTGGATTTTTCCAGCTTTTTCAGACGATCAGCAAGCGTATCTCTCTGGGCGGTCAGTTCTTTCTGCTTTGCTTCACAGTTCTTCTTTTCTGCGACCTGCTGCCAAAGTTCTTTCAATGTAGAATCACTCATATGGAATGTCCTTTCCAGGCATTACGTTTCTTCATTCAGAAGCTGGTTCAAAAAATGCTGCCGATTATTTACAAATGTTTTGGTGATAA
>ERZ1027200.1086-NODE-1086-length-11736-cov-14.644380_pt1 | contig 11736 bp, 8 predicted proteins | sample MGYA00519271_ERZ1027200 | MGnify/ENA primary metagenome ERZ1027200 (study PRJEB26926, sample SAMN06164742) | human gut metagenome | biome: ENVO:00009003; feature: ENVO:2100002; material: ENVO:00002003 | host: Homo sapiens | place: USA | collected 2012 ...
TTTTCAAGCGTCCGCTTCCGGAACCTCCGCCTTCATCCCGAAATGGGGGAACGCGCCATGCATCAGGCCGTCCAGCACGCCGCGGGTGCGCGGTTCCGGGCTGATGTATCCATGGCCGCAGGCTACCATGGCTTTCACTTCCTCCGCCGCATTGGAGGGACAGCACCGGAACGCTTCCGGCAAATGGCGCATGGCGTCCAGGTCGTTGTGCCCGTCTCCGAAGATGGCCGCATGGACGGGAAGCACACCGAACCGTGAGGCTACAAAAGCCAGGGAAGTCCCCTTGTTGTAGTCGCGGTGGCTGAAACGCAGGTAAGGCCCCGCCCTCTGCGTGACGATTTCATCATACGGTCCAACCGTGTCCTGAATGACGCAGGAGACGTCATCCAGCCCGCAGGCATCGTTCACCACCAGGGAAAAAGCGTCATTGGCCTGCCTGCGGAGTTCCAGCCCGGAGAACCGGTGTTCCAGATGGTCCATCAATGATTCCAGCATTCCGCCGTGACGGGTGAACAGGTCGTCATGGGCCACGGAGCAGGCATCGTTCCACGGAACGCCGGGCATCAGACGCCCTTCCGCATCCGCCAGATGAACGTTCCGTTCCATCGTGACCGTAAAATCCGGGGCAAACGCTTCCGGATTACCCTGGAACATGTCCATCAACCCTTCCCGCAGGTAAACGGGGTCCCTCCCCGTATTGATGCCCCAGAGCACGCCGTACCGCGCCCGGAGTCCACGCATGGTTCTGAAAAAAACGCGTCTTTCCTCCGCAGGGCCCCCCAACGTGAACAGGGTATCGTCAAAGTCAAAGGAGAAGAGATACCGGGGCAGTCCGGGCCTGGGCAAGGCACGGACCGGCAGAAAACGCATCAGTTCCATTTCAGGCCAGTCCTCCCTTCACCGCGGCGCGCCTCTCCGCATGCACGACGGGTTCCGCCAGCGGAATATCCTCCTCCACCGGCTCCGCCGAGGGAATGTGTTCTTCCACGGGTTCGGCGGAAGGAATGGTTTCCGGAACGGGTTCCGCCTCAGGGATGACTTCCTGCCGCGGCGCAGGCTTCTCCCGGCGTCCCGGCGCAGCGGGAGCGGGACGGGCTGCCGGGACGGCAGACGGCGGACGCGCCGCCGGGCAGGGAAAGCGCGCCGCCGGTGCGGCAGAGGTCCTCCAGCGCCCGGTAGTGGGCGGCGGTGAAGTCCTTTTTGCCCGCGCCGAGACGGTCCGTCAGCAGGCGGAGCATACGGGGACGCAGGGCCTCCGGCGCGGAGAGGAGCGCGGCGCAGGGGAGCGTCGTGCCCTCCGGTGGCAGGAGGGCGGCGGCCTGGGCGTCCAGGAGGTCGTTCTCGGCGCGCAAGATATCCGCCGTGCGGGTGATATGCGTCACGGCGGCGGGGTTGATCGCCCGCAGCTGGGGCATGATGTCCAGCCGGAGGCGGTTGCGGGCGTAGTGGGTATCCAGGTTCGTCTCGTCGGTGACGTAGGGGAGGCGGTTCTGCGCGATGTAGTCATCGATAGCGGCGCGGGGCGTATCCAGTAGGGGGCGGATGATGCCGTCACGGACGGGGGGAATGCCGGTAAGGCCCTGGGGGCCGGTGCCGCGAAGCAATTGCAGCAGGACCGTTTCGGCCTGGTCGTCGCGGTGGTGGGCGGTGGCGATAAAGTCCGCGGCAAGGGCATCCGCCGTGCGGCGGAGGAAGTCGTAGCGGGCGCGGCGGCCCGTCTCCTCCACCGTCAGGCGCCAGACGGCGCAGAGGGCGTAGACGTCCACTGTTTCGGTGTAGAAGGGAATGTTCCGTTCGGCGCAGAGGGCGCGGACCAGGTCCTCGTCACGCTGGGCCGTGGGACGCATACCGTGGTTCAGGTGGGCGGCAGCCACGCGGAAATCGCGGGCCCGGCCCAGCTTCCACAGGCAGTCCAGCAGGCAGACGGAGTCGCGGCCGCCGGACACGGCGCAGAGGATCAGCCCTTCGGGAGGTGGGAACATCTGCCAGCGCGTCATCCACGCGGTCAGGTCCAGGGGCTCACTCATCCTCGTCATAGCGGGTCTCCAGCGTGCCGAAGGCGGTGTACTCGGGCATCCAGCGGAGCTCTACCTTGCCGGTCTCGCCGTGGCGGTTCTTGGCTACGATGCACTCGGCCACGTTGCGCTTCTCGGCGTCGCTGTTATAGTAGTCGTCCCGGTAGAGGAACATGACGATGTCGGCGTCCTGCTCGATGGCACCGGATTCGCGCAGGTCGGACAGCATAGGGCGCTTATCCTCGCGCTTTTCATTGGCACGGCTCAGCTGGCTCAGGCACAGCACTGGCACCTGCAGCTCCTTGGCCATGATCTTCAGCATACGGCTGATATCGGACACCGCCTGCTGGCGGTTTTCGCCGGAATAGCCCTTACCGCCGGCGGAGGTCATCAGCTGAAGATAGTCGATGACCACCAGGCCCAGATTTTCCAGGCGGCGGCACTTGGCGTTCATATCCGCCACGGTCAGCAGTGGGTTATCATCGATACGGATGTCCATGCGGCTGAGGGCGGAGGCGGCCTCGGCGATGCGCTGCCAGTCGCTCTCCCGCAGGTTGCCGGTGATCAAGCGCTGGTTTTCCACCAGGCCCTCGCTGGCGATGAGGCGGGTGACCAGCTGCTCCTTGGACATTTCCAGGGAAAAGATGGCCACGGTCTTGCCGGACTCGCGGGCGGCGGACAGGGCCACATTCAGGGCCATACTGGTCTTGCCCATACCGGGACGGGCGGCCAGCAAGAGCAGGTCGGACTTGTTCATGCCGTTGATCTTGGCATCCACAGCGGAGAGTCCTGTGGACAGGCCCGGCACGGTCCGGCCTCCGTTAGCGGACAGCTCGGCCAACTGGCTCATCACGTCGCCCAGCACCATGCCCACCGTCACCATGCCCTGGGCGCTGCGGCCACGGCGGATGGCGTAGATCTGCTGCTCGGCGGCTTCCAGCATATCGCCGGCGGCGCCGCCGCCCTCCTGCACCATGGCGGTGATGTTGCCGGCGGCCTGGGCCACCTGGCGCATGAGCGACTTGTCCTGCACGATGCGGACGTACTCCATGACGTTAGCGCTGGTGGGAGTGACCTCCATCAGCTGCAGCAGATAGGAACGGGTATTGTCGTTATACAGTCCGTTCTTCTCCAGCTCGCCGGCCACGGTGACACCGTCGATGGGCTGGGAGTAGACGAACATATGGTAGATCGTCTCGAAGATCTCCCGGTTGGTCCGCAGATAGAAATCCTGGGCCTGCAGCTTGTCCATCACGTCCTTGACGCAGTCGGCGTCGATGAGCATGGAGCCCAGCACCGCCTGCTCCGCCTGAGGGGAATGGGGCATGGACGGCGTCAGCAGGGCGTCGGTGTTGTTGGCCATGGGAAGACCTCCTTTCAAAATTACGGTAATAGCCGCGCCTGCGGCGCGGTGCTTTCCCCGCTTATTTCTCTTCGATGACGTGGACGTACACGGTGCCGGAGACCTCGTAGCCCAGCCTGGCCTTGACCTCATAGCTGCCGAAGCTCTTGATGGGCTGGTCCAGCACCAGCTTCTTGCCGTCGATGGTCAGGCCGTGCTGGGCCTGAAGGGCATCGGCAATGGCGGCGCCGGTGATGGCGCCAAACAGCTTGCCGCCCTCGCCGCCCTTGGCGGCGATCTTCACCTGGCAGGCCTTCAGCTTTTCGGCGATGGCCAGTGCCTCGGCCTTGGCCTCGGCGTCGGCTTTGGCCTTGGCCTTGGCCTGGAGGTTCATGGTGTTGACGGCGTCGGCAGTGGCCTCCACAGCCATGCCCTTGGGGATCAGAAAGTTGCGGGCATAGCCCTCGGCGGCCTCGATCATCTGGCCCTTCTTGCCCTTGCCTTTGATGTCCTGCTTGAGAATGACTTTCATATCTGTATCTCCTTTACCTTAATTTTCAAAGTACTTGTCGATGGCCTCCAGCAGCTTTGCCTTGGCCTCGGCCACGGTGATGTTGTCCGCCTGGCCGCCGGCGGTGGTGGAGTTGCCGCCGCCGCCCAAGGCCTCCAGGATCACCTGGACGTTGACCTCACCCAGAGAACGGGCGGACATATACACGCCGTCACCTTTTTTATACAGCACAAAGCTGGCACGGATGCCCTTGAGGGTCAGCAGCTCATCGGCCGCCTTGGCGGCGGTGACGCGGTCGCACTCCTCATCCAGGGCCACCACGGCGATATCGTCGCGGTACAGCTCTGCCTGACGGATAATGTCATAGCGGGCGATCATGGAGTTCAGGTCCCCCTGGAACATCCGCTGGACATCCTGGGTGTCGGCCCCCAGACGGCGGAGGTAGGCCGCCGCCTCGAAGGTACGGCCGCCGGTGCGGTTGGTAAAATTCTTGGTATCCAGCACGATGCCGGAGAGCAGGGCCTCGGCCTCGCATTTCAGCACGTCAGACGGCTCCACCAGATACTGCATCAGCTCCGCCACCAACTCGCTGGCGGAGGAGGCGTAGGGCTCATGGTAGTTCAGGGCCATCTTCTCAATGTAGCTGCTGCCGCGGCGGTGGTGGTCGATGACGGCCACACGGTTGCACGTCTCCAGCATTTCCTCGGACTCCACGCTCTCGGGGCGGTTGGTGTCTACCACCACCAGCAGGGAGCCGGGCTGGCACTTGATAAAGGCATCCTGGCCGGAAATGGCGGTATTGGCGTATTCCGGCTGCTCGGAGAGACGCCGCAGGATGGGGTGAGCGGCGTTGTTCTCGGTGTCGATGATAATCTGGCAGGGCTTGCCGCGCTTGCGGGCGATACAGCAGATGCCCACGGCGGCACCCAGGGAGTCCATATCCGCGTATTTGTGACCCATGACGTACACCCGCTTGGCATCGTCGATCAGCTCACCCAGAGCGTTGGCCATGACGCGGGACTTGACCTTGGTACGTTTTTCGGTGGACTTGCTGCGGCCGCCGTAGAACTCGAAGTTCACACGGTCCTTGACCACGGCCTGATCGCCGCCGCGGGAGAGGGCCATCTCCAACGCCAGGGAGGCGTTCTTGAACAGCTGCTCGAAGCTGTCCTCGTCCCGGCCCACGCCGATGGACAGCGTGGCGGACACACCCTCGCCGGCCTGGACCTGGCGGACCTTTTCCAGCACGTCGAACTTGCTTTCGGTGTAGCCGGTGTAGTCCTTCTCCTCGAAGAGGTAGAGGTAACGGTCGCGGTCGTAGCCCAGCAGCAGCCCGCCGGAGCCGGCGGCCCAGTTATTCAGCTGTTCCTCCAGCGCGGCCAGCAGCGCCGAGCGCTTATTCTCGGGGCAGGCCTTCATCAGCTCCTCATAGTTATCCACCATGAGGATGGCCATAAGGGGCTTGGTCAGCTCCAGGGTCTGGCGCATCTGCTCAGCCTCAGTGATGTCCATCCAGTAGGTGGTGGCCAGGGTGGGCTGGTCGCCGCCCTCCGGCTCCGGGCGGCTCAGGGCGCCGAAGACGCGGTAGATACGGTCGTTCCAGCGGAACTGCTCGGGATATTCACGCTTGCCGTCCAGCAGCCAGCGGTAGGTAAAGTCGGGGATCACGGCGTCTACCGCCGTTTCAAAGATCTTATCCTTCAGGCCGGTCAGGTCCGTGAACATATCGTTGCACCACAGGATCTCGCCGGTGGCTACATCGAACACCAGCATGGGCAGCGGCGCGTAGAGCATATTGCTGGACCGGGCGGTATCCATACCGCCGGAGACGCGGTCCATGTACTGGCGGACAGAGGCCTGGGCCATCTTGTTGCGGCGGCGGCCCACCAGAATGACCAGAAGCGCCACCAGGCCCTCCGCCGCCGCCAGCAGCGGCTGGAAGGGCACCGTCACCGCCACAAAGGCAATGAGGCACAGGCTGTACAGCGTCATATTGGTACGAAATCCGCGTATGATCTTCTTGCTCAAGGGAACGCGCCTCCTTCCCGCCGGGGATACTACTCCATACTGAGAGTAGTTTATTATAGCACGAAAGCCGGGCGGGGACAATACGCTTTTCGGGAAATCAGCGGGGAATTTTCCCGGCGGGGCGGCGGGTGTCAAATACCATCAAATGCCGTCGGCAAGTTGGGGGTGTACAAAAGGGAAAAACTGTGGTATACTTTGTGAAAAGTGCTGAATACGGCACGTATTTTTTGGTTGTTTCGCGGTGCGTGGATGCCGCGGTCAATATAGCAAACGAGGGCGTTCCCCTCTATATCGAGTGCTGACGACGGGCGACAGACTGTTCCCTCCCCCTGCGATGCAGGGCAGGCGGGCGGGGCAGAACGCCTTTGTTTCCGTGCGGTCATTTTTACCCGCCGTGACGCGCTCTATCTTATCTGAAAAGGAGCATTTATTCTTTTATGGCAGAAAAATTCAAGATCATTCCCCTTGGCGGTCTGAATGAGATCGGCAAGAACATGACCGTCTATGAGTACGGCGGCGACATCATCGTGGTGGACTGTGGCATGGCCTTCCCCGGCGACGATATGTACGGCATCGACTGCGTCATTCCCGACGTCAGCTATCTGGTGAAAAACCGCAGCCGGCTGCGGGGTCTGTTCATCACCCACGGGCATGAGGATCACATCGGGGCCATCCCTTATGTGCTCAAGCAGATCAATATGCCCATCTACTGCACGCGGTTCACTGCGGGGCTGATCAAGCTGAAGCTGCAGGAGCATGGGCTGGCCAGCTCTACGAAGCTGATCACCGTGGAGCCGGGTCAGACGGTGCGGGCAGGCAAGTTCCAGGTGGAGTTCATCCACGTGAACCACTCCATCGCCGACTCGGTGGCCTTCGCCATCCACACGCGGATGGGCGCGGTCGTACACACCGGCGACTTCAAGATCGACTCCACGCCCATCGACGGGGAGGTCATCGACCTGGCGCGCTTCGGTGAGCTGGGCAAGCAGGGTGTGCTGGCGCTGCTGGCGGACTCCACTAATGTGGAGCGCCCGGGCTATACCATGAGTGAGCGCGCCGTGGGCGCCACGTTCAAGCGGCAGTTCACCGGCTGCGACAAGCGGATCATCGTGACCACCTTCGCCAGCAACGTGCACCGCATCCAGCAGGTGCTGGACGCTGCGGCGGCCTGCGGACGGAAGGTGGCCGTTACCGGCCGGAGCATGGAGAACATCATGAAGGTCTCCACGGAGCTGGGGTACATGAAGGTGCCCAAGAACACGCTGATGGACATCAACCGCATCAAGGGACTGCCCCTGAACCAGCAGGTCATCGTGACCACCGGCTCCCAGGGTGAGGAGATGAGCGCCCTATACCGCATGGCGTTCTCCACCCACAAGCAGGTGGACATCGGCCCCGGCGACAAGGTCATCATCTCCGCCAGCGCCATACCCGGCAACGAAGTGACGGTGGGGCGGGTCATCAATGAGCTGTTCCGCAAGGGCGCGGACGTGGTGTATGACAAGGCGGATATGCTGCACGTGTCCGGTCACGCCTGTCAGGAGGAGCTGAAGATCATCCACGCGCTGACGAAGCCCAGGTTCTTTATCCCCCTGCATGGCGAGCAGCGGATGCTGCAGATCCACAAGCGTGTGGCGGAGAGCATGGGCATGGCTCCCACCAGCATCGTGGTGGCCGACAACGGCAGCGTCATCGAGCTGACCACCAAGCACATCAAGTGCGAGACCACCGTGCCCGCCGGCGAGGTGTTCGTGGACGGCGGCTGCGTGGGCGAAGTGGGTGCCGTGGTGCTGAACGACCGGAAGCTGCTGGCGGAGGACGGCATGGTGGTCATCGTGCTGCCCATGTCCAGCCACGACCACCAGCTGCTGTGCCCGCCGGAGATCGTCACCCGCGGTTTCGTGTACGTGAAGGAGTCCGAGGAGCTGCTGGAGGATATGCGCCGGGTGGCCACGGAGGCGGTGGATGGAATGTCCGCCAAGAAGCGCCGGGACGAGGGCGACGTATGCCGCACTGTGCGCTCCGCCGTGAGCAGCTATCTCTATAAGCACACCAAGCGCAGCCCCATGATCATCCCCATGGTGACAAAGCTGTAAGAAAACAAGGGCCGCCCAAAAGGGCGGCCCTTGTTTTGTATTCCTCTATAAACAGATCCCCGCACGGGGAGCTCTCATAGCGCTGGATTTAACGCACTGCGCGCAGGTCGAGGCAGCAAGTTCAAGCCAGCCCGCGGCATTCCAAAAAGAAAACACCATCCTGACGGATGGTGTTTCTTTTTTTGTGATTGTCCACAGGTTTTGTTGTCTGCACTCCCGCCCACCGCAAGGAAGGGGGAGTGTGAGGGGGGAACCTTTGACGGGTTCCCCCACTCGCGTTCAATCACCCGCCCGCAGGCGACCACTTTTGCGTAGCAAAAGTGCTGCTCCAAAAAAGAAAGACACCCCGCATGGGTGTCTTTCTTTTTTGGAGCGGGCGACGAGGCTCGACTCGCTACCGGCATCCCACGAATGGCAGAGCCATTCGCAGGAGCCCTGCCGGACCTCTTGATTTAACGCGCTGCGCGCAGGTCGAGGCAGCAAGTTCAATCCTGCCCGCGACATTCCAAAAAGAAAACACCATCCTGAGGGCTCCATCTTATAGGGAAATAAACTGAACCCCCAGGGGCACTACCGGTACGGAACAATCGGAATAGCCGCAAGCTATCGTATGATGGCTTGCGGCTATTTGCGTTTACATCCAATATCATACAGCGATAAATGGTATGCCTGGCTAAGTGAAGAATCCAAAATCGTTGATAAATTCACAGAACTATGATATGGTGTAGACAGAGTGTTTCCCAGGAGGTATATGAATATGGCTTAGCTACAAGAGATTGCAGCATTTGATGATTGACCGGGATGTATCTAATGCAGAATTGATGCGACGAGCCAAAATTTCTGCCAATATAATTACAAAGATAAAGGCTGGACAGTATATGGCACTTGATAAGGTAGAGAGTATCTGTCGAGCCATGAACTGTACCCCCAATGATATATTGGAATTTACAGAGAACCCACAGAAAGATGCATGATATTTTCTGAGAGGAAAGTGAGAATGGTGAAAAACAGACGTGCGAACGCAGTTTTATTTGGCTTTGATTTTCAAAGAAATGCCGCTATTATTCTTATGCTGGAAAGAATCAAGGAATTGCGTTCTGTGCGTCTTGAGGGTAACGAGGAAGATATTGAACTTACTTTAGAGAATGGTAAAAAAATTCTTGCCCAAGCAAAAGCGGTTGAAAAGAGCAGTTCTGACTTTTCTCATGTGCGTGAAAATCTAAAAAAAGCATTGATATCCCTTTCGGAAGGCGCACAAAGGGTGGATGCTCAGGAATTGATTTTCATAACCAATTCTCCAAATCCTTTCAATGATGAAGCCTCGAGGAGCGTTTTCGGGGGCCTGCCTACGCATAGATCTTTTTCAAGTCTACCACCATCAGCTCAGGTGACAGTACAAAAATATCTGGGGAATATAGAACATCCGCTTGATTCAGAAAAATTTACGGTACAAGTATTTCCATTCGAAACCGATAATGAAGCGGAACGTTATAAAGCTGTAACACAAGCGATGAATGATTTTATTGGTAGCCTCAATGTGAATGTGTCGTACGGGCTGGGTAAATGGCTACTGCAAGTGTGGCACGATGAGATTTTTATCAATGGAGCCAAAAAGGATGTATCCATTCAGTTGAGAAAAAAGGACATAATATGGCCCATACTGGTGTATGAAACAGACATTAATCGTTGTGATGACGACTTTTTAAATCAATTTGACGTCGGTGTTTATGACGAAGTTGTTCGTCTTTACAGCAGTATTATTGATTCCTGTTGTGAACGTATCGAATTTTTCACAAAGATTCTGTATGACTACACACAATTTTTCAGCTCAAAAAAGCAGAAGGAAAAATGCCAAGAGTTTATTGATAGTAGCTGGGAGAATTACAAATCAGAATTTACTTCTGGTGGCATTGATGAAGAAACATTGGAAGCGCTTACAAAGATCATTCTGTACAATGTGATTCGTAGAAGAATTACCATCGATAAGATTAGGCGTGGGGTGTGTCTATGATTTTCCAATCCATTCGAATAAAAGAGGGACTTGCAGAACGTAGTTTCTGTTTTACAAAGGGTGCAAATCTTATTTTCAGCCATGAAAACAGTAAGGGAAAAACAACCTTGCTGCGGTTCATGTTGTACTCTCTGGGGTATAACATTCCCAATACGAGAAAGATTAAATTCGATCGATGTGAGGTTGTTTCGCGGATTCTGGCGGACTCTGTCGGCGAATTAATATTATCTCGTTATTCCAACGACTTTATCGAAGCTACAGTTAGTGGAGAAAAAAGAACATACATACTGCCTGACCAATTATATGATTTGCATAAAATAATCTTTGGAACTGAGAATGTTGATGTGCTGAATAATATCTTGGGGGCATTCTACGCTGACCAAGAAAAAGGTTGGACACTTCTTAATCGAGGCACTGCCATCGGGAGTATTAGATTTAACATCGAGGAATTGGTACGCGGCCTTTCCGGCTGTGATTGCAGTGATTTGATCCGTAGAGAAGCACAACTCTCTAAGGAGGTTTCCAAATACCGCCAAATGGCCAGTGTTGCAAAATACCGCGAGGAAATTGTGGCAGAAAGCGGTTCCTTGGTAGCTGATTCCTATTCAGTGGAATCTGATGCTGTCATGGCCCAATTGCTGATACAGCAAAAAGCGCTCCAGAGCGAACTGAGAAGAATCGACAAAAGTCTCTCAGATAACAAGCGTGTACGTCAGTATGTTGCTGAAATGAAATTAATAGTTCAGCTACCGGACGGGACAATATTTCCTGTAACAGCAGAAAGCATCGTTGGCTTGACGGATACAATAGATTTTTTGATTTCTAAACGCAAAATCGTATCTGCTGAGCTGCGTTCGGTCATGCATCAATTGGAAAATACTCGGAAGGAACAGGAAAGTGAAGCAGAACAGTTGGCTTTTTTTCAGTCAGAAAGCATGATTGATATTTTTGACAGACGAATTGCTGCTGTCCCCATTGATGCAGTTGCTATCGATAAAGAGATAAAACACCTGGAAAAAATGCTGAAATCCGTTCGTCAGGAAATATCTCGAAAAACCAAGTCAGATACCGGTGTAATAATGTCCCTCTACGAAAATATGGTGAAGTACGCTACAGAGCTTGGCGTAGGAAACAGCGAGTCTATTGCTTCATCATATTTGTTTACCTCTAACCTAAAGGAATTATCGGGTGCAGTGCTACATAAAACAGTTTTTGCCTTCCGGTTAGCGTATATCATTGAAATAGAAAAACATCTGGGGATTAAACTGCCAATTATTCTTGATTCGCCCAGCGGAAAGGAAGTAGATCAAGCTAATATACAACTGATGGTAAATATACTAAAAAGGGATTTTTCTGATAACCAGATTATCATTGCATCTATTTTTCAATACGATTTCAAATCCTTAAATGTAATAGAAATTAAAAATCGATTGATTGAGAATTAATTTTAACAGTGTAAAGAGGATTCAACCTGCCACTCTATGCGGCGGGCTCTCTCTTGTGGACGTAAATATGAAATTGAAACTATTATCTGAAGAAAGAGACGGGCCTATCCTTCGTTGCCTGTATGCCTGTCCATGTGGACAAGGTACTGTCGAAGAAGAACAAGATTATACCGAAGGTCACCGGGACTGTTGGGCATCACTTGAATGTAGTATCTGTCGCAATAATTATAAGGTTATCCCGAACATCGTTATCCGCAAGACCAAGCCCCTCGGACACTACGGCAGACT
>ERZ1027200.1092-NODE-1092-length-11667-cov-6.506287_pt1 | contig 11667 bp, 7 predicted proteins | sample MGYA00519271_ERZ1027200 | MGnify/ENA primary metagenome ERZ1027200 (study PRJEB26926, sample SAMN06164742) | human gut metagenome | biome: ENVO:00009003; feature: ENVO:2100002; material: ENVO:00002003 | host: Homo sapiens | place: USA | collected 2012 ...
ACACCCTAGAGTTCGTCGGCAGCGTCAGATGTGTATAAGAGACAGATATTATAATAAAAGAGGAAGCCGCGAAAGGCTTCCTCTTTGGTTTCGGACGTTTCCCGTCTTATTTGTTCAGCGCATTGCAGATGCGTTCGTTGATCCTGCGGATGCGCTCCGGCTCGACCTTCATCACCTTGCGGTCGTAGGTCATCAGGCCGTTCACTTCCACTTCGACGTCGGTCGTCTGCGTGTAGACCGCCGCTGCGAATCCGCGCCCGATCAGCTTGTAGAGCATGTCGGCGTATTTCTCGTATTCGTCCGTCACCTCCTTGGGCGAGTTCAGGCGGACATAACCCCAGTTGCGGTCGGGTTCCCAAAGGTGCTCTTTCATCACCAGCCCGATGCCGCCGTATTCGCCCAGCACCGTCGCGCGGTTGGTGTCGAGCAGCGTCATGCGCGGGTGCGGATAGTGGTGCGTGTCGAGTATGTCGCCCGTCAGGTAGTGGTTGCCGCCGCTGGCGGGATTGACCAGACGCGAAGGGTCGTAAGCCTTGGTCCATTCGGCGATTTCGGGAGCCTTGAACTGTCCCCACGCCTCGTTGAAGGGTACCCATACGCCGATCGAGGGAACCGAGTAGAGGCAGTCGATGATCTCTTTCCACTCCTTGCGGAAGTTGGCTTCGGATTCTGCCGAGCGGTGTTTCTCCGCGCCGTTGAAGTAGTTGTGCATCTGCCACTGGGGACCTTGGTCGCCGTTGGGCATATCCTGCCATACGATCATGCCCAGCTTGTCGCAATGGTAGTACCAGCGCGCCGGCTCGACCTTCACGTGCTTGCGGATCATATTGTAACCCAGCTCCTTGGTCTTTACGACGTCGAACGCCAGCGCTTCGTCCGACGGGGCGGTATAGAGTCCGTCGGGCCACCAGCCCTGATCCAGCGGACCGAACTGGAACAGCGGTTCGTTGTTCAGCTCCAGACGTACGATGTCGTTTTCGTCGCGGCCGATCGAGAATTTGCGCATCGCCGTGTAGCTCTGCACCTCGTCCACCTTCCTGCCGTTGCGCACCAGCGCCACTTCCATATCGTAGAGGAACGGCGATGCGGGACTCCACAACTTAGGCTCCGCCACGTTCAGCTCCACGGGCGCACCGCTGAGCGCACGGCCCTCGGCTACTTTCGTGCCGTTGTCGTAAAGACGCACTTCGATCACGTCGCCCGGCTGCGCGCCGCAGGCGGCCGTCTCCACGCGAAACAGTTTGCGGTCGAGGTCGGGCGTGGTTCGGATGTTCCTGATGTACTGCTGCGGCACGGCTTCGAGCCATACCGTCTGCCAGATGCCGCTCACGGGGGTGTACCAGATGCCTTCGGGACGGTTCACCTGCTTGCCGCGGGGCTGGCAGCCCGCGTCGGTGGGGTCCCATACGCGGACCTTCAGCTCGTTGTCGCCCTTTTTGAGCGCCGCCGTGATGTCGAATTCGAACGGCGTGAAGCCGCCGGTGTGCGTTCCCACGCAGACGCCGTTCACCCAGACGTCGGCTTTCCAGTCCACCGCGCCGAAGTGCAGCAGCACGCGCTTGCCGTTCCATTTCGGGGAGACCGTGAAGGTGCGGTTGTACCAGAGTTCGTTCCGGTCGCCCAGACGCTTGCCGACCCCTGAGAGACTCGATTCTACGGCGAACGGCACCAGAATCTGCCCGTCGTATTTTTCGGGCGTCTCTCCCATCGGGAGAATCGCGTAATTCCAGAGCCCGTTGAGGTTCTGCCAGCCGTCCTGCACCTGCGTGCGCGTCATCTGCGGACGCGGGTATTCGGGCAGTACGTTCTGCGGGTCGAGTTTTTCGCCCCACTCGGTGCCGATGCGGTCGCCTGCGGGCTGCCACTGGGCCGCTCCTGCCAGAGTTGTCAGCAGGGCCGCGGCGGTCAGGAGAATGTTTTTCTTCATGTTTCGGTTATTATCAGGTTAATATATCGTTTCAAACAGTACAAATTTAAGTCATCTTGCCGGGAAAACAGTCCGCATCCATGCACAAAAAGTATGTTTGACACGCCCTGACGCCTGCGAAAATGTATTTTTCCGTACTTTCAGCCCCCGCGGCCGGATGTGCCGGCCGGGGATGCGGCATTTTTGGACAAACGATAAAAAGCCCTATCTTTGTAAACGTCTAACCGGAACCGAAGTGGAAGATTCGACATTGATAGCAAGGGTGAAAGCCGGCGACCGCGGCGCTTTCAACGAACTTTACGGCATCTACTGGGCGTCGCTCGTCAATTATGCCGGCCTGTTCGTCGGGGACGACGGGGCGGAGGATGTCGTGCAGGACGTCTTCGTGCGCGTGTGGCTCCGCCGCGACAACCTTCGCGACGACGGCACGCTGCAGGGCTACCTGCTCCGCTCGGTCTACCACGCTTCGCTCAACGCCCTCAAGAAGGGCGCCAACGCCACGGCCTACCGTTCGTGGGTGACGCAGCAGATCGAACAGAGCTGTTACGCCCATTACGATCCCGACGACAGCGAGGTGATCCGCAAACTCTACTCGCAGGAGATCGCCGGCCAAATCGACGCGGCGGTCGAGTCGTTGTCGCCCAAGTGCCGCGAAGTGTTCCGCATGAGCCATATCGAAGGACTTTCGAACCGTGAGATCAGCGAACGGCTGGGAATCACGCTTTCGACCGTCGAAAACCATATCTACAACGCCCTGAAACAGCTCCGACAAAAATTAAGTCACTATAAGATGCTGATTCTCTTGACAATGTATATTCTTGGCAGATAATTTTTCATTTTTGCATAGGTGATTTGCCCCGGCGAGGTGTATTTAGGGTAGAAACCCAATATTCCGAACCGTGAAACAAGACGACACGACCGCCCGTTTCGACGAGCAACTGCTCACCGCCTACTTCTCCGGCACTGCGACTGCTGAGGAGGAGCGGGCGTTGCTGGCGTGGATTCGCAGCAGCGACGACAACCGCCGTACCTTTGCCGAGCTGCGCGCCGTCTGGCAGCGCGGCCGCATGCAGCGTCCCGATACGCAGTTGCAGGCCCGTTTCGTGCGTTCGCTCAACAGCCTCAACCGGCGGATCGACGCTCTCGGCGCCGACGCTCCGCTCCGCAGGGGCCGCCGTATTCCGCTGCGCCGCTTTGCAGCGGCGGCAATCGTCGCCGTGGCGCTCGCCGCGGCTTTCATGACCTACCGGGTCGCTACCGCACCTTTCGTCCATCGTTTCCACAACGCCGATACCGTGGCCATGCACGTGGCCATGCCCGACGGCACCGACGTCTGGCTCAGCCCCGGTACGACGCTCTCCTACGACGATACGTTCCGCATCGACGGCCGCAATGTCGAACTCGACGGCGAGGCCTATTTCGACGTCACGCACGATGCCGGACAACCCTTCGTCGTCACCGCGCCCGCATTCCGGGTCCGCGTGCTCGGCACGGTCTTCAACGTCCGCTCCTTCAGCGGCGAACCGGTCGCCGAAGCCACGCTGGCCGAAGGCTCCGTGGCCCTGCAGCACGCCGGCGGCCGCAACCTGATCTGCCTGCATCCCGGCCAGCAGGCCGTCTATGACGCCGAGGCCGAGCTGCTTGAAGTCAACGAAGTGCCCGTGGGCGACCTGCTGCTGATCCGTTACGGGGTCGTCACCCTCGACAATGCTACGCTGCCCGAAATCGTCGCGCGCATCGAACGGACCTATGGCGTAAGCCTGCGCATCGGGGTGCAGCAGATACCCGGCGAACGCTACAATTTCAGTTTCCAGAAGGACGCTTCGGTCGAAGACGTCGTGGAGCTGCTGCAGTTCGTGTCGGGCTGTCGTTTCGAAATAATTCAGCTGAATCGATAAATAGTAACCCAACCCCAAATCCGCTCAGCCTATGGAACAAGAGTCTTTTGCTATCCTTTAGTCCGAACCCGCCGTTCGGACCGGCCTTAAAACAAACTTCTTCCTTTATTCTAATCTGAAACATAATGAAAAAATCGATTACTTCACTCCTGAAAGGGTGGTGTGCGGCTCTGTTATGCGCCGGCCTGACGCTCCCGTCGTTCGCGGCGGCCGATGCCGACGCCGCTTTCGCCGCGCAGCGCCACGATCTGAAACTGTCGCTGCGCAACGCTCCCCTGCGCGAGGTGGTGACGGCTTTCACCCAACAGACGGGCGTGGTCTTTTCCTATGAAACTTCGCTCGGCGAACGGACCCTGCCCCATGTGGACGTCGCGCTGAACGGCTCGACGCTCGACGAGATGCTGGCTTCGGTATTCGCCGGCACCGGCATTTCCTATAAGATCAAGGACAAGGTGGTTGCTCTGTCCGCGCCTCCGCAGTCCGATGCGCCGGCCGCGCGCAGCGCCGCGCAGCAGCGGAAGCAGACCGTCGCCGGCCGTGTGACCGACGAGCAGGGCGAACCGCTGGCCGGCGTGAGCGTGCTGGTGAAAAACACCCTCACGGGTACCTCCACCGATGCCGACGGCCGCTACTCGCTCTCCGTTGCCGGAAGCGGCGCCGTGCTGGTCTTCATGTACTTGGGATTCCAGACCCTCGAAGAGGAGGTTGGCGCCCGGAGTACGCTCGACGTGACGCTGCGCGAGAACAAGCAGATCCTCGAAGAGGTGGTCGTCGTGGGCTACGGTTCGGTCAAGCGCCGCGACCTGATCGGCGCCGTGGATCAGGTGGACAGCAGGCAGTTCGCCGAACGCTCCAATCCGAGCGTCTCGCGTTCGCTGCAGGGCGCCATCCCCAACCTCAATATCTCGATGCGCGACGGCAAGCCTTCGCGCGCCGCGACCATCGACATCCGCGGCGCCGGTTCGATCGGTTCGGGCGGCGGTGCGCTGGTGCTGATCGACGGCGTCGAGGGCGACCTCGAAACGGTCAATCCGCAGGACATCGCCAGCGTATCGGTGCTCAAGGACGCATCGTCGGCCGCCATTTACGGCGCCCGCGGCGCTTTCGGCGTGATTCTCGTGACTACCAAGTCGGCTTCCGAAGGCGAGGTGAACGTCACCTACAGCGGCAGCTTCTCGATCCACTCGCGCACCGTCAAGCCCAACCTCGTGACCGACGGTTACGAGTGGACGACGGGTTATATCAACGCATGGAACGGCTACTACAACGGTTCGAAGGAGCTCAATTCGACGATCAACAACATCGTGCCCTATTCCGATTCGTGGTACCGGGAACTCGCCCGCCGCAGTACGGACCCCTCGCTCGAACGCGTGCGCATCAACGACAACGGCAAATACGAATATTTCGGCAATACCGACTGGACCAAAGCCTTCTACAAGGACGTGAACTATTCGCACGAGCACAACCTGAGCATTTCGGGCGGCGGCAAAAACGCCGATTATTACGTTTCGGGCCGCTTTTACGATCAGGACGGCATCTACCGCGTCGGCGACGAACGCTACAAGCAGTATAACGTGCGGGCCAAAGGCAGCGTGCGCATCCGCCCGTGGCTGCGCCTGAACAACAACATGGATTTCACGGTCGTGGACTACCACCAGCCGATGCTCTACTACAGCAACCAGCTCGTGCCGCGCATGGTCGAACACTCCGGCCAGCCCGTCAGCCTGATTACCAATCCCGACGGCACGTGGACCTATGCCGCCGTGCTGAACGGTTACGCCGGGTTCGCCGAAGGGACGAGCTACCAGCAGGAGGATAAGTTCACGCTCAAGGACAAGCTCGGCGTCGAGATCGACCTCGTGAAAGACGTGCTCAAGGTCTCCGGCGACCTGTCTTATCTCTTTTCGCGCAACACGCGCGAACGCGTGACCAACATGTACACCGGTTACACCGGACCCGAATCGACCATTACGGTCAATGAAAGTCAGGGCAGCACGCTCGAAAACGTCCGTTACGACATGAACTATGTTTCGAGCAACATCTATGCGGAGTACACCCCCAAACTGGGCGACGACCACTCTCTCAAACTCTTGGGCGGCTGGAACCTCGAAAAGAAGAAATACCGCACCATGACCGTCAAGCGCGAGGGGCTGACCGTTCCTTCGAAGCCCAGCTTCGGGCTGATGGACGGCGTGACGAGCGACCCCACGGTCGGCGGTTACGACTGGAGCTACGTCGGGGCCTTCTTCCGCGCCAATTACGGCTACAAGGGGCGCTACCTCGCCGAGTTCAGCTGCCGCTACGACGGCTCGTCGAAGTTCCCCCAGAATTCGAAGTGGGGTTTCTTTCCCTCGGCTTCGGTGGGCTGGAGGCTCTCCGAAGAGAAGTTCATGGGGTGGTCCGAGGGCTGGCTCGACAACTTCAAGATCCGCCTTTCCGCCGGCTCGATGGGCAACGGCAACATCGACCCCTACAAGTATATCGACTACATGACCCTCAAGTCCTCGACCGTGGTCATCGGCAATGCGCTGGGAACCTACACCGTCGCTCCGGGCGCCATTCCGCTCTCGCTCACGTGGGAGACCTCGACCACGTACGACGTCGGCGCCGATCTGGACCTCTTCAAGAACCGCCTGACGATGGGCTTCGACTGGTACCGCCGCTATACGACCGATATGTACACCGTCGGCGTGAGCCTGCCCGCCGTGTACGGCACGGCGGCCCCCAAGGGCAACAACGCCTCGCTGAAGACCAATGGCTGGGAGCTCTCCGTAGGCTGGCGCGACAGCTTCAGACTGGCCGGCAAGGAGTTCCGCTACGGCGTCAAGGCGATGGTCTGGGATTCGCGTACGTGGGTGACCAAATACATCAACCCCACGGGCAACCTCGACGACTATTACGAAGGCATGGAGCTGGGCGAAATCTGGGGTTACCGCGTCGAGGGCCTTTTCCGCGATCAGGACGACATCGACTCCCACGCCACGCAGTCCTTCCTGCAATCCTCCGACAAGGTGACGCGCCCCGGTCAGGTCAAGTTCGCCGACCTGAACGAGGACGGCAAGATCGATCAGGGCGCCAAGACGCTCTCCGACCACGGCGACCTGACCGTCATCGGCAACACCTCGGCCCGCTACCATTACGGCATCAATGTCAATCTGAACTGGAACGGCATCGGCATTTCGACCTTCTGGCAGGGCGTCGCCAAGAAGAACTGGTATCCGCGCTACGATTCGGGTTACTTCTGGGGGCAGTACAACCGTCCGTTCGGCTACATGCTCAAGGCCCATACGGGCAGCAACGTCTACAGCGAGGAGCTGGACAACTGGGACACGGCCTACTGGCCCCGCTATTCGGCTTACCAGACCAACGAAAGCTCGGTGAACCGCGTGCTGACCACGCCCAACGACCGCTACATGCAGGACGTGTCGTACATCCGCCTGAAGAACCTGACCGTCGATTACACCTTCCCGGCCCATATCTGCCGCAAGATGCGGATCAAGGGGCTGAAGGTCTATGTTTCGGGCGAGAACCTCTGGACCTCCTCGCCGATGTTCAAATACTGCGACAACTACGACCCCGAAGTCATCAACGCGGGCGACTCCGACTTCCGTACGGCCGAGGGCGACGGTTACAGCTATCCGATGCTGCGCACCGTGACGCTGGGTCTCAACCTCACGTTCTAATTCTCAAACCATGCAAACGATGAAAAAGCTGTTTCTGATTCTGTCGGTCGCCGCGGGGCTTGTCTCCTGCGAGGATTTCCTGACCGCCGGAGACCCCAATAAGATCGACGCTCCCTCCTATTTCCGCAACGAGAGCGATCTGGAGGCCTATGCCAACGGATTTCTGCAAACCATGATCCCGACCGCCATTTCCGTGGCCACGGGCGACGCCCGCGCCGACTACATGGCTTGGCGCGGCGAGTGGCAGTACCTCACCGACAACTTCGACGCCGACGACCAGTCGGGCTGGTCCACGGGCAGCTGGGAGGACCTGCGCAACATCAACTACTTCCTCGGCAACTTCCGCCGGGCTGCGGCCGGCGAGGCGATTCTCGACCATTACGAAGGCGTCGCACGCTTTTGGCGCGCCTATTTCTACATGAACAAGGTCAAGACCTTCGGGGCCGTGCCGTGGTATGACAGGGAGATCGACGCCAACGACCGCGAGGCGCTCTACAAGCCGCGCGATTCGCGGGAATACGTCATGCGCAAGGTGCTCGAAGACCTCGATTTCGCCTCGACGCACTGCATCACCAACGCCAAGCTCGAAGTCAATTCGGTGCGCATCACCCGCAACGTGGCGCTGGCCTTCAAGGCCCGCTGCTGTCTCTACGAGGGCACTTTCCGCAAATACCACGCGAACGATCCCTCGACCGGCAAGCCGTGGACGGCCGACGAGTCGGAGATGTACCTCCGGGCCTGCGCCGACGCCTGCGAAACGCTGATGGGCGAGGGCAAATATGCGCTGGTTTCCGATCCGGCCAAGGTCGCCACGCAGTACCGGAGTCTGTTCACCAGCGAGAGCGTCGCCTCCGGCGAGGTCATCTGGGCGCGCGCCTACGACGCTTCGCTCAACGCCACGCATATCCTCAATACCTATTTCGTGAATATGCAGTACGGCAGTTACTCGCTCACGCGCCAGTTCGTCAATACCTACCTCAACCGGGACGGCAGCCGTTTCACCGACAAGGCGGGGTATGAGAAAACCCTCTTTGCCGACGAGTTCGAAAACCGCGACTACCGCCTGATGCAGAGCATCCGCTATCCGGGCTATACGCGCAGGAACAACAACGTCAATACGCCCTACGCCCCCGATTTCGGCTACTGCGTGACGGGCTACCAGCCCATCAAGTGGGTCATCGACGACACTTCGATGGACAGCAATACGGCTCCCTGCGCCACCTGCATTCCGATCCTGCGCTATGCCGAGGTGCTGCTCAACTACGCCGAGGCCAAGGCCGAACTGGGCGAATTCAGCGAGACGGTCTGGAACGCCACGATCAAACTCCTGCGCGAACGCGCCGGGGTGGACGGCGCGATGCCTTCGGCCTACGATCCCTACATGGCCGAATACTTCCTCAACACCACGACCGACATGGCCATCTTGGAGATCCGCCGCGAACGCGGCATCGAACTGCTGCTCGAAAACTGCCGTTGGGACGACGACATGCGCTGGGGTATGGGACGGCTGCTGGAACGCCCGTGGTACGGGGTCTATGTAGGCGAGCTGGGCAAGGTCTACGACATGGACGGCGACGGTTCGGGCGACGTCTGCTTCGTGCGTGAAAATCCCCCGGTGACGGAGCCGGGCGTGACCTACCGGGTGCTGGGCGGCGACTATGCGCTTACCGACGGCGACAGCGGCTATATCGAGTGCTACATCCGCATGAACCGCAAGTGGGACGACAAGAAGTACGTGCGGCCGATCCCGACCACGGCCCTCAACGACAATCCCGCGCTGAGCCAGAATCCGGGCTGGAAGAAATAAACGATTGCGAACCTGAAAAATGAAAATCATGAAACGAATATATCAGTTTTTGCTGCTGGCCGCCGGGTGCGCGGCGCTGACGACGGCGTGCAGCGACGACGATGACAGCTATCTGGTCCGCGAGACGGATTCGATCCGCTTCGCCAGCTGTCTGGCCTCGTCCAAGCAGATCACGCTCCGCTGCAACGGCAGCTGGCGAACCGTGATTCCCGAAGACGCCGGATGGCTTTCGACCTCTCCCTCCGAAGGCGTCGGCAGCGGCGCGTTCGAGTGGATCGCCGTTTCGGCCACGCACAACCGTTCTGCCGAGCGCACCGCGACCATCTACCTCGAAAGCGGAGGCAGGCAATATCCGATCACGGTCACGCAGGCCGACGGCGCCGTCGTTTACGGCGCGCCCTATGTCGAAGGCAACCTCATCGAGCAGGAGCCTTCGAAATCGCGGCTCTGCTTCACCTACGCCAATGCCTACGGCGACGAGACGATCGACGTGAGCTGCACCCTGAGCGGCGATTCGCAGGGCCTTTCGGTGGCCGGCGCCTCGGTGTCGCTCGTCAATGGCGGCGCTACGGTGGCGCTCGACATTGCGGGAACGCCGACCGTGCCGGGCTATGCGGCTTTCGCCGTGTCGGTGGACGGCGTGCAGATCGGTACGGCCCGCGCCAAGGTGTACGCCATGAGCGAAATGCCGATCGAGGGGCTTCCCGTGACGTGGGAGTTCTGTCCCGTCAAGGGCAGTACCGAGGACGTCAATGCCCTGAAAGCCCGGCAGCCCGACTGGGTAACCGCGTCGCACAGTCTGGTTTCGGAGGACGGCCGCGCCTACATCACGGTCGTCGAAGCCGATGCCAAGACGGCTTCGGCGGTCAATAGCTGGGGCTACAACGACGGGCACGCCTATCTCAAGGGGCTTTATACCGGCGATTACTGGCTGCAGAAGATTCCGGTGAAATACCTCGTCTCCGGCACGAAGATCAACTGTACGGGCAGCATCGGCGGTTCGGGTTCTTCGGCGGGGTTCTTCCTGATCGAGTATTCGGCCGACGGGCAGACTTGGCGGCAGGCCGGCGGCGCGAAGAGCGGAACCTTCAACAATACCGAGGTGACCTACCATGTCCGCGCCTACGACAGTCCGCTTTTCGAAGGCGAGAATACGGGTTATTTCTCGTACGATTTCCCCGTCGATCTTACGATCAATTCGGGTACGCTCTGGATACGCTACCGGGTTTCGGCCAACGTGCGCATCACGGCGAACAATACGATCACTACGGGCGGAGGCGGTTCGACGCGCCTGAAGGGCACCTTCTCGGTGTCGGTCGTCGATGAGAACATGAACTGATGAAAATAACGAACAGTATGAAAAAATACCTCACTCTGCTGTTGCTGGCCGTCGTTTCGGCCGCAGCGGGCGCCGGATGCTCCTCGGACGACAGGCCGGTGCAGATCACGTCGCTCAAACTCAACGAGAAGGATCTGGAACTTACCGTCGGGCAGTCGTTCCAACTGGTCGCCGCGACCCGTCCCGCCGACGCCGGAGTCACGCTCAAGTGGAGCTCTTCCGACCAGACGGTCGCCACGGTCGATCAAACCGGACTGGTGACGCTCCGCGCCTTCGGCACGGCCGTCATTACGGCCCGCTACCGCAGCTACTCGGCCCGCTGTACGGTCGCCACGTTGCAGGAGCCGCCGCTCGATCCTTCGGCTGCGCTCGCGGCCCCGCTCTCCGACGGGATTATCTACAGCAAGAACGTACTGCTGTACGCTCCTCGGCGCATCATGCAGGGCTTCGACCTGACCGAAAGCGGCAGCATCTATTATTCGCAGGTCGGCTCCGACGGCGCGACGCTCAACATCTGCCGCGCCGCGGGTCCGGGGCTGAACGCGCAGACCGACTACATGATCCTCAAATACTTCGGCCACGGCACGCAGATCGTCGCCGAGGAGGCTTCCGACGGCAAGACCTACATCTGGCTCAACAGCAACGCCTCGGTGGACAAAAGCGGCGAATACGGCGACAACTGGTCCGTGTCGCGGGTCGAATTCGTTCCGGGCGCGACCTCCGACGCCGGCTATGCGGGAGAGACCTTTTTCCTCAACAAGGACGGACAGTACGACCAGCAGGTCTCGATCGACTTCGGGGCGCGCCGCCTGCTCATCGGTTCGCGCAGGTCGGGCGTGCGCTACTTCTGGATTTTCGACCTCGACGAAGCGTTGGCCCTGCCGCTCAAGAAGATGACGGCGACGGTGACGGTCGGTTCGGCGGGCAGCGAACCCGTGACCCGCGAGATCGAGGCCCGCGACCTGAACGACCTGTCTCTTATACACATCTGACGCTGCCGACGAACTCTAGGG
>ERZ1027200.1100-NODE-1100-length-11583-cov-5.464261_pt1 | contig 11583 bp, 8 predicted proteins | sample MGYA00519271_ERZ1027200 | MGnify/ENA primary metagenome ERZ1027200 (study PRJEB26926, sample SAMN06164742) | human gut metagenome | biome: ENVO:00009003; feature: ENVO:2100002; material: ENVO:00002003 | host: Homo sapiens | place: USA | collected 2012 ...
GGAGCCGCTGCTGGCGGGTGAAGGCGTCGAACATCTCCCGCGTCGTGCCGCCCTGACGGGCGATCCGCTCGGTGCGCCGCAGCAGCGACGGTTCGACGTAACGCGCGCCGGCGTACCCCGCCGAAGTTTTGAATCCCCATCCTTTCGGGCCGAAGTAACCCAGTTCGGCGCAGGCCGTCAACTGCGGCGCGCCGCCGGGCGTGCAACCGTTCAGGTGGCTCACGGCACGGGCGTCCACGACCGAATTATCGACGTCGGAGATCACGGTTATCCGCGGGTTGCGGATGAATTTGTAACGCCCCGCAGATGCGGCGAGCGACAGACTCCAACGGTAAGAGAGCCGGATGTCGGCGGCGGCTTCGACGCCGCAGGCCATGCGTCCGATCCGCGTCGCAGCCATGTCGCAGAACACGCCCGCCATGTCATCGTAGTAACGACGGGTCTCGACGCCGTCGAACATCGCCAAGAGATAAGCCGAAAACCGCAGGGTCAGCGTTTCGCCCGTACGGCTGTAATTGATTTCGGCGGCATAGCGGCGTTCGGGACAGGGATCGTCGATGACGCGGTTGTTGTACTGCGGCTGGTAGAAAAGGTCCGCGGCGTCGGGCAGCACGGCTTCAGCGGCGGCCGACGCTTCGAGGTAACTGCGGGGCGAGAAGGCCCAGCCGGCGGTCGCCCTGAGGGTATAGGGCGTAAACCGCACCCGGCGCGAACGGCCGTACGACTGTGCGCCGGGGAAAAGCTCCTTTTCGTAATACCCGCGGCGGCAGACTGCGGCGGCGCCCAGCGAAAGGACGAGATCGGCGCGGAAGCGGTCGGAGCGGTATTCGGCATGCAGCCGCACATCGGCCCGGCGCGTCGTCAGCGCATAATCGTAGCCGAACCTGCCGCCCTTGCGGATCGTGCGGCCGGGGCGCCGCAGGTCGTTCTGCAAGAGGTTGCTGTAGGTATCGTCGTCCACCAGATACTGGTCGATGTCGGTGATATACTCCGCACCCAGCAGGTCGCGCATCTGCTTGTAATTGCGCGACCGCGCATGGCGGAGAACCAACCCGTAACGCAGTGTCAGCCGGGCGTCAAGCGCGGTTGTAAACAGGGCGCTGAAGTTCAGATCGCCGAGCCGCTCGGCGCGGTCTTCGAGGGCATAGACGGCATGGCCCGCCGCCATGCGGTTCTGGGCGATCAGTTCGTCCCAGTCGATCTGCGTGTAGCGCGCATCATTCGCCCGCCACGCCTGCTCGGTCTCACGGTCGCCGGTATAACCGGGCAGGTAGCGGTAGTTGTCGGGCATCGGCGTGCGTGCGTCGTACCATCCCAGCGCACTGTATTTGCGCGTGCCGTACTCCGCGCTGAAATCGGCGGCAAGCGACGTCGATTGCGAAACCGGCATCCGGTAGGAGAAGACAGCCAGCGGCACGAATTCCCGCCGCACGCGCGAATTGCGGACCTTGCCGTGCTGGAATCCCCATGCGGGGTTATAGAGCCGGTCACCCGTAAGCCGGAACGCCTCTTCGGCCGAGGAGAGACGCGTACCCCGGACCGAGGGCGGAACGATGAGCGTCAGGCTCAGGTTGTGATCGTCGCCGAACCGTTTGGCGGCGCGCAGGCTCGCAGTCAGCGCATTGGTAAAGACGCCTTCGACGTGCATGTCGCGCCCCGTACGGGCGTCGAGAGCCGCCGTGCCGCTCCAATCGCAGCCGAGCGGTTCGGTGACGGACAGCCGCGCCCCGGCCAGATAATTGCGGTCCGTAAAGCTGACGGCGGCATAGCGCGACGCCTGCGGGTAATCGTCGGCAAAACGGAACAAACGCAGGCCGCCGGCACCGCCCGTCGCACCGTCTGCCGCGGCAAGACCGCCATAGCGGACTTCATCGGCCCCCAACAAGCGCATCGCCCCGAAATAGCGCGACGAAAGCGGCACGCCCCCGACCGAAGCGGATTCGTCGAGGTAATTCAATCCCCGGCGTTTCACGGAGACGTAAGGCAGGTTGAAGGCGGTATGTTCGGCATAGAGGTCGGGAGTCGTCTGCACGGCGCGGTAAAACAACGTCGAGTCGGTCAGCAGAAGCGGCGTACGCTCCTCCTGCCGGGCGGCGTAGGGATAATATTCGTCATCGGGATGCTGGGCCGCGGCACCGCAGACGGTGAGCAGACCGAGCAGCAGACAACCGTATTTCGGGATCATGCGCAGCGACTTTTCGGAATACAAATATAACTATTTTTGTCACTTCGCCAATAAAAAACAGATGTGTTTGCAGCAGCGATGTTTAGACTGATGGTATTTGACGCCGGAAAGGCCGGCTCGAAAAAAATAATCAATTTATTATTAGTTTGTTTCAATTTATTTTATTACATTGCTCATAAAGTTAATAAATAGCTTGTATAATATTCACCACCCACTTACACTTATTTCCTATGAAAAAACTTTCAGGATTCCGAAAAAGCTTCTTCGTAGCCTTTATGGTTCACCGTAGAAAGAGAATACACAAGATTTCTACTCAACGAAGGGCGCAATTTGACGGGATTCAAAGGTTCGGGGATACTCGATGCCAGCGAAGCCGCCGTGAAAGCGTTTGCGACATGCAGATAATACCACATGAGCTGCTCAATCAATTATGTTGGGCAGTTTATACCGATTAAACCATTCCAACTATGAAAACCATATTAAAACCGCTGTCTATAATTATACTGATTATGGCACTGGCAGGCTGTGCGGCACAAAAGAGCGGGAATAACCCCGGTAAAAGCACAGCGGAAGAGGTACTTTATACGCAGGCTTTGAAAGCACTGGAAGAGCGGAATTTTATCATTAAAATCGACGAGTTCCATTTTCCGTCGGACAAGGCCCCGGTCAATTCCACGAACAGCTATGTATCTATGCAAGGCAGTCACGCCGTTATCCGGATGTCACAGGATTGCCCATCTCGTTTTCTCTCGTACCAAAATACGGAAAGCGATAATGCCGAAATAACGAAAGGTTCAGCCAAAAAGAACGGCGACATACAATTTCATATGCTAATTAAAGGTGCTGAGAAATGGCAGGACAGAGAACTAATAATTATTATATAAAAATACGAATCAATGCTTTGTTAATATCAATAGAGGACATTCCGGACAAAATATTGTTAATTTCAAAGGATACGTATACCCGCTGGCGACCGAATGACACAAAACCGGGAGACCTCTTTAAAAAGTCTCCCGGTTTCAATAATATAATCGCCGGAATCAGACGGTTTTCAGCACTTCGAGCAGCAGGTCCCAGAATTTGGGAACCGTGGCGATTTCGAGCCGTTCGTCGGGCGAGTGTACGCCGCGCAGGGTCGGGCCGAACGAGACCATTTCCAGTTCGGGGTATTTTTCGAGGAACAGGCCGCACTCCAGTCCGGCATGGATCGCACGGACCTTGGGATCGGCGCCGAACAGCCGTTTATAGGCATCGAACGTCTTTGCAAGCAGGGCCGACTGCGGGTCGGGCGTCCAGCCCGGATAGCCGTCGGAGTGGGCGACATCGGCTCCGGCCAGCGCAAATACCGATTCGACCATCTGCATTACATAGGTCTTGGCGCTCTCGACGGACGACCGCTGGGACGAGGTGACGACGATGCGGTCGTCCCCCACGAATTTGACCGAAGCGAGGTTGGTCGAGGTCTCGACCAGCCCCGGCACGGCGAACGACATGGCGATCACGCCGTTGGGCACGCCCACCAGCGAATAGACCAGTCCGAACTGCGTCCGGGCGTCGAGCACCCGATCGACCTGCGGCATTTCGTTGAGCGTGATCTTGAAGTTGGGTTCGCGCAGACGGAACTCGGCTTCGAGATCGGCGGCGAAAAGTTTGTAGCGCTTGATGAACTCATCCTTGAACCGGACCGGAACGCCGAAGATCGCATAGGCCTCGCGGGGAATCGCATTGCGCAGGTTGCCGCCGTCGAACCAGCTCAGCTTCAGCTCGTAGCTCTGCATGCCGTCCCACAACAGACGTGCGACGGTCTTGTTGGAATTGACGCGGCCCTTGTCGATGTCGTCGCCCGAATGTCCGCCCTGCAGGTCCGAGACATCGACCCGGAAGAAAGCGTAGTTTTTCGGAGCCTCCTCCATCGTATAGCGGAACGTGGCGACCGTGTCGATGCCGCCGGCGCAGCCGATGAAGATCTCGCCCTCGTCCTCCGAATCGAGGTTGACGAGGTATTTGCCCGTAAGCATATCTTCGCCCAACTCGAAGGCCCCGGTCAGCCCCGTCTCCTCATCGACCGTGAAGAGCGCTTCGACGGGGCCGTGCTCCACGGCGGGGTCGATCAGGACAGCCAGCGCGGCGGCCATGCCGATACCGCAGTCGGCGCCGAGCGTCGTGCCTTCGGCCCTGACCCACCCGCCGTCGATGCGCGTGCGGATCGGGTCCCGGTCGAAATCGAACTCCACGTCGGAGTTCTTCTCGCAGACCATGTCCATATGCGACTGGAGGATAACCGTCGGACGGTTCTCGAAGCCCGGCGTGGCGGGCTTGCGCATCACCACGTTGCCGATGGCGTCCTTCTTGTATTCGAGATTGTGCTTCCGGGCGAAATCGACCAGAAATTCGATGATCCTGCCCTCCTTCTTCGAGGGGCGCGGAACCCGTGTGATGGCGTCGAACTGTTCCCAGACGATGCGGGGTTCCAGATTGGTAATTGCTGACATATCCTATGATAAATTAAAGTCCGTTCTTCATCCCCCGCCGGATTTCCGGAACGTTCTGCGAATCCGGCTCCGCAGAGCGAGGGTATTTTTTACAAAGATATTAAAAACAGCGCAATTCGCGGTATCTCAGGTCCTGTTTTTTGCAGCGGAAACGCGGCGGGCAAATAAATTTGCTTTTACATGCCGGTTCGATTATCTTTACGCAAAAAAACGGAGACCATATGACCGATTTCAGGATAGGACACGGATACGACGTGCATGCGCTGGCGGACGGCCTGCGGCTGGTACTGGGCGGAATCGAGATTCCCCACACGAAAGGATGCGTCGCGCATTCGGACGGCGACGTGGCGATACACGCCGTATGCGACGCGCTGCTGGGCGCTGCGGCGCTGGGCGACATCGGGCTGCACTTCCCCGACACGTCGGACGACTTCGCAGGAATAGATTCGAAAATTCTGCTCCGCAGGGTTGCTGCGCTGCTGCGCGAACGGGGATACGAAATCGGGAATGTCGATTGTACGATCCGGATGCAGCGGCCCAAGCTCCGGCCCCATATCGACGCGATGCGCGCCGCAATGGCCGGTGCAATGGGCGTAGGCGATGACCGGGTGTCGGTCAAAGCTACGACCACAGAGCATCTCGGTTTCGAAGGGCGCGAGGAGGGAGTTTCCGTCTCGGCCGTGGCATTGATCTACAAAAGCTGAGCCAAAACGGCTTGGCGAATAAAAAAACGGAGCGGCTTTTCGGGGCCGCTCCGCTTGTTCCGGGATTTTCCGCCGGCGTCAGTCTATCCGCCGGAACTTCGGATCGCCCATCCGCTTGTTCCACAACCAGCCGACGTAACGCATCGTAACGTCGGGCGTCAGCAGCGTCAGCACCGTCTCGCCGGTAGCCGTCGAAACGGCAAATTCGGCGTGATAGACCCTATTACCGTCGGCGACATCGAACGAGATGCACCACCCCCACTGCAAGCGCGCGGCCTGATAACTGCGGATCGACATCGAGTCGAAATTGAGCATTTCGACGTATTGCGTAACGCCCCGTTCGGTAGGCAGGTGGATTTCGACGTGATCGACGAACATGCCGAAAAAGAAGTAGTCGGCATAGATGCTGCGGATAAGGCCGCCGGGAATCTCCTGCATGCTGTTCGGAAAGAACATGTAGTCGCGCGACTGCACAAGCGAATCGATCTTCTGCGCATAGAGTCTGGCCCGGTAGGCCCGGCGTTCGGGGCGGGTCATGCCGCGGGCTGGGTCTTCATAGACCGTCGTGTGCTCGACGAGCTGCACAGGCTGCTGCTGGACGGGAACCACGGTCGTCTGCGGCACGCTGTCCACGGCCGAAGTGCCCAGCGAAAACTGCGGGGAGGACGGAACCTGCGGAGAGGATGAAGCTTGCGGAGATTGGGCGGCCGCTTGCGGAAACTGGGCGGCCGCTTGCGGAGACTGGGCGGCGACCGGCATCAGCCAGAAAAGAGCCGCCGCGCAGAGGAGCGCCCGGCCTGTTTTCAACCGCCGCAGGACAAAAGCCCCCGCCGAAGCGGGGGTTTCTGACAGCGGACTGCATTCCTGCGGTTCCGGCACAGCGTCCGGCGTGCGGCCTTCCGCAGGATGCCGCCGGAAACGTTCCGGACTTGCCGGCACGGCGGCGCGGCGCACTGCCCCGCCCTCCGGCGACGGGGTGCGGAACCCCGTCCGGCTTTGCAACCCGGATTTCATACTAATAGAGCTGGGAAATGCTTCCGGAGTACTCCACGGGGTTGTACCACGGATTGGTGATCGTCAGGTTGGCGCCGCCCGTACGGGTGAAGATCTCGAAGGTGAAGGTATAGGTCGAAGCCGAGAAGAGCGAAGTCGAGAAGGTCACCATCCAGCCTTCGTGGGTCTGCTCGGTCGTATATCCCTGCACGTTGGGAACCGTATAGTTGAGTATCATGACGTAGTAAGGCGGCACGTAGCCTTTGATGTAAGGCAGGCAGATGTCCACCGTACCGTCCCATACTCCGACGTTGAAGGCCGGATTCATGATCTGACGCATGGGGCCGGCCGGCTGGCGCTGCATGGTCTGGGGGTTGAACTGGAAATTGCGCGAAAGGATGACCGAATCCATCGTTTTCTCAAAACTGGCGATACGGTCCGCACGTCTTTTCTCACGCACCTCGCGGCGCTCTTCTTTGGGCGACAGATTCTTTTTCTGTCCGATCACGGTAGCGCCGACTACGCAGAGCAGCAGGCCCACGACGATAATAACTGTTTTTTTCATAGCACATAAAAGATTTGTACGGCTATGAAGTGCAAAATCGGTGCCTAACTGCTTAGCGTAGTGACTAAAGTCCCAGTTTTTTCAGGAATTCGCCCGTGTAGCTGCGTTTGCAGCGGGCTACCTCGTGCGGCGTACCGGCGGCGACGATCTCGCCGCCCGCGGCTCCGCCTTCGGGTCCGATGTCGATGATATGGTCGGCGACCTTGATGACGTCGAGGTTGTGCTCGATGACGATGACGGTGTTGCCGCGCTCCACGAGTTTGTTCAGCACCTCCAGCAGCAGGCGGATATCTTCGAAATGGAGTCCCGTCGTAGGCTCGTCGAGGATATAGAGCGTGCGGCCCGTGTCGCGTTTCGAAAGTTCGCTCGCCAGCTTGATGCGCTGGCTCTCGCCGCCCGACAGCGTGGTGCAGGGCTGACCGAGGGTCAGATAGCCCAGTCCCACTTCCTGAATGGCGCGGAGCTTCTGGTAGATGTTGGGAATGTTTTCGAAAAACTCCACGGCCATATTGACCGTCATGTTCAGCACGTCGTCGATATTCTTGCCCTTGTATTTGACTTCGAGCGTCTCGCGGTTGTAACGGTGTCCGCCGCACGCCTTGCAGCGCACGTAAACGTCGGGCAGGAAGTTCATTTCGATGGTCTGCACGCCCGCACCGCGGCACTCCTCGCAGCGGCCGCCCTTGACGTTGAACGAGAAGCGGCCCGCCTTGAAGCCCCGGATCTGGGCGTCGGGCGTCATTTCGAAGAGTTTGCGGATGTCGGAAAAGACATTGGAATAGGTCGCCGGATTGCTGCGCGGCGTACGGCCGATGGGCGACTGATCGACGACGACCAGTTTGTCGACATGTTCGATGCCCTCGACGCTGTCATACTCCAGCGGCTGGGCGAAAGAGCGGTAAAGCTCCTTCGAGAGGATCGGCCGCAGGGTCTCGTTGACGAGCGTCGATTTGCCCGAACCGCTGACGCCCGTGACGCAGACGAACTTGCCCAGCGGGAATTCGGCGGTCACGTTTTTGAGGTTGTTGCCCTTGGCTCCGCGGATCACGATGCTCTGGCCCGTCCCCTTGCGGAGCGTTGCGGGAATTTCGATGCGGCGGCGGCCCGTCAGGTAATCGGCCGTGATGGAGTCGGACTTGAGAATGTCGCCGAACGTTCCGGCCGCAATGATATTGCCGCCCTTGCGGCCCGCGCGGGGACCGACATCGACGATGAAATCGGCGGCGCGCATCATGTCTTCGTCGTGTTCGACGACGATCACCGAGTTGCCCGCGTCGCGCAACTCTTCGAGACTGCGGATCAGTTTGCGGTTGTCGCGCTGATGCAGGCCGATCGACGGTTCGTCGAGGATATAGAGCACATTGACCAGCTTGGAGCCGATCTGCGTAGCCAGCCGGATGCGCTGGCTCTCGCCGCCCGACAGCGAGCGCGACGAACGCGAGAGCGACAGGTAGCCCAGCCCCACGTCCATCAGGAAGCGCAGGCGTTCGCGGATCTCCTTGACGACCTCCTGCGCGATCTTCCACTCCTTGTCGGTCATATGCTCCTCGATACGGGCGGCCCACTCCGAAAATTCGGAAATCGACATGGCCGAAACGTCGGCGATGCTCAGGCCGCCGATACGGAACTGCAGGGCCTCCTTTTTCAGGCGCGTGCCGCCGCAGACCGAGCATTTGCGGTAGACGAGGAACTGCTCGCGCCACTTCTGGCCGTGTTTGGAGTCGTCGTCCTCGGTGCGGCCGATGTATTCGGCAACGCCCTCCCACGAAACGAGGTGGTTGCCGCCCGACGAACTGAACTCCGAGAGGTTGATCGTCAGCGGCTCGGAATCGCCGTAGAGAACAGCGTTCAGACCTGCTTCGGGCAGCGTGCCGACGGGGTCGTCGAGCGTGAAGTCATAACGGCGGCCCAGCATTTCGAGGATGGCGAAAAGCATGTTGTTGCGGAACTTGCCCAGCGGTTCGACGGCCCCTTCGCGCAGCGAAAGCTTCATGTCGGGAATGATCTTCCCGACGTCGAACACCGCCTCCTCGCCCAAACCGTTGCAATGGGGACAGGCGCCCTGCGGCGAGTTGAACGAAAAGGTATGCGGCGCGGGGTCCTCGAAAGCCACGCCCGTCGAGGGGCACATCAGATGGCGCGAATAGAAACGCTGCTGCTCGGTGCCGTAATCGTAAACGGCCATCGTGCCCTTGCCCTGCCGCATAGACTCCCTGAGCGAAGTCATCACGCGGTCGCGGGCGTCCTCGGCCACGACGAGCCGGTCCACGACCAGATCGATCGTATGGATTTTATAGCGGTCGAGACGCATACCGGCCGAAATCTCGCGGATCTCGCCGTCGATGCGCGCATAGATATATCCTTTCTTGGCCAGCGACTCGAACAGTTCGCGGTAGTGGCCCTTGCGGCCCTTCACGATGGGAGCCATCAGGGCGATTTTACGCCCGGCAAAGCCCGTCATGATCAGCTCGGCGATCTGCTCGTCGGTGTAATGCACCATCTCCTCGCCCGTGACGGGCGAATAGGCGCGCGACGCGCGCGCATAGAGCAGACGCAGGAAGTCGTTGATCTCGGTAACCGTGCCGACGGTCGAACGGGGATTCTTGTTGGTCGTCTTCTGTTCGATGGCCACCACGGGGCTGAGACCCGTGATCTTGTCCACGTCGGGACGCTCCATCGTCCCCACGAACTGACGCGCATAGGTCGAGAGCGTCTCCATGTAGCGGCGCTGCCCCTCGGCGTAGATCGTGTCGAACGCGAGCGACGATTTGCCCGAACCCGAAAGGCCCGTTATGACAACCAGTTTGCGGCGCGGAATCTCCAGATCGACATTCTTGAGGTTGTGGACCCGTGCGCCCAGTATTTTGATCGTATCTTCTTTCATCATCGTAATTAAACGCACCGGAAGCTCCGTTTATTGAGCGGAGCGGATTTTTCCGGCGGGAATATCGTACAAAGATACGACATATGCGGCGCAAAACAAAACGAACGGAAGAAAATTCGGCCGGGACAAGATGCGGCGCAACTGCCGGAAAGACAGAGCCGGAATACGAAGAAAAGCAAGGCGGAATTCCGAAGAGACAGCAGGCCCGGAACTCCGAGGAAGAGCAGGCACGGACGCCGAGGGAAAGCAGGCCCGGACGCCGAGGGAAAGCAGGCCCGGACGCCGAGGAACTGCGAGAATCCAAGCCGGGACTCCTTAAAGACAGCGACGCGCCTCTGAAGAAAAACCGGATCGGGCGTCTAAAGAAAAAAACGCAGGACCAAGCCTCCGACGGACAGCGGAGACGGGAAACGGGAAAAGCACAAACCGGGGTTCCGAAAGACAGCGGAGCCGCGGACAGGCAGGACGGAGCTGGGACCGGAAAGCCGTCAGAGCCTCAGCACTTCAGTTCGAAGTCGTCGGCATCCATCCATGCGGGGAATTTCTCCTTGAAGGCCGCCTGAGCTTCGGAGTCGAATTCGGCGGTCAGCGTCCGTTCGCGGTCGCCGGCGTCGGCCAGCGTACGGCCGGCGAAGTCGATCAGCGCCGAATCGCCCGCATAGCTTGCGTCGGGATCCGTACCTACACGGTTCACGCCCGCCAGATAGCACTGGTTCTCGATGGCGCGGGCGCGGAGCAGCGTGCGCCACACCTCGCGCCGGTCGTCGGCCCACGAGGCGCTGCACAAAATGGCGTCGTAGTCGCCCCTATTGCGGCTCCACACCGGAAAGCGCAGGTCGTAGCAGACCAGCAGCAGGAAGCGGAAGCCCATGTATTCGACGATCACGCGCCGGTCGCCGGGCGTATAGTCGCGCGCTTCGCCGCCGGGGCGGAACAGATGGCGTTTGTCGTACCACGCCGTCTCGCCCGAAGGATTGACGAAGAACATCCGGTTGCGGAACCGCTCCTGCTCGGCGACGACGACACTGCCCACGACGGCCCTGCCGTACTGCGCGGCCCAGCGGCGCATGGTCGTGACGACCAGCCCGTCGGCCGGTTCGGCGACGCAGGCCGGACGCAGTTTGAATCCCGTGGCGAACATTTCGGGCAGCACGACGACATCGGCATCGGCGGCGGCCACGATCGGCTCCAGACGTTTCAGGTTCCGGGCGGTGTTTTCCCACTCCATATCGACCTGACAGATAGCTACGCGTATTTTCATAGGAAACTTCTCTTTTGTAACAAATATATGAAATTTTCTTACAGTTTGCACTTTTTACAAGAAAAAAGCGGGACATCCTGTAAGACATCCCGCAAATTTCATGCGATCCGCGCATACCGACGCGGCGCGGCGTAAGCCGGAACAGAGCGGCGAACCGGGTCAGCGTTCTCCGAGCCGCCACACGGTAACGGACGAAGCGTTGCTCCGCTGGTGCAGCACCGAGACTTTGCAGGGCACGAAATCCGAAGCGCCGCACGTCCAGACATCGACGAACTGCTGGGGGCTGCGCTCCGCGAGCGGGAACCATGTGCTCTGCACCTGAATCATCACCCGGTGTCCGGCGCGGAACGTATGCGCGATGTCGGTCATGCGGAACGGCACGCGGGCCGGAACGCCCGGCGTAAATGCTTTGGGACGCGAGAACCCGTCGCGGAAACGCCCCCGCATCACGTCGCCGCGCACGAGCATCCGGCAGCCGGACTGCGGATCGTCGTCGGGG
>ERZ1027200.1103-NODE-1103-length-11562-cov-8.755975_pt1 | contig 11562 bp, 10 predicted proteins | sample MGYA00519271_ERZ1027200 | MGnify/ENA primary metagenome ERZ1027200 (study PRJEB26926, sample SAMN06164742) | human gut metagenome | biome: ENVO:00009003; feature: ENVO:2100002; material: ENVO:00002003 | host: Homo sapiens | place: USA | collected 2012 ...
TCTTGTCTCGTGGGCTCGGAGATGTGTATAAGAGACAGATTTAATATATCTGTTTGGTCATCTATGCCATCATTGTCTTTATCAATATTGCTCTTGTAAGCTTCTATATTGAAATCTGCATTTGTATATTTTTTATGTGGAATATAATTAAAACAATACAACACATATAAAGCAACAATTATTAGCACCGAAAAAACAATAAGCGTTATTCTCTTCTTCATACATTCTCCATTAAACAACTTGCGAGTTACCAATTTCATTAAATAATAAATTAGCTACTTTTTCCTCTAATGACAGATATACATCTCCACCAAACACACTCTGATAAACTGCTGCCAAAATACCTTCAACATCTAATCCACCATATAGTCCCATATATCCGGCATTTTGAAAAATCGCAAATTCCTCATTCGTAATAACTCCTGCATTATGTGCTGTCTCTGCCAACATTTGATTCCACTGTTTGATGTCTCCCCTGACAACAAGTCTTCTGTTATCTTCGTCCAGTTCATTAAAATGGTCAGCAACCTCCTGCCTGTATGTCTGGAATACTGTGTCCGCTGTTTTCACATGCGATCATTGCTCTTTTAATTACTTTTGCAAAGTTCTCCCATTTTGCATAATCAATTGCCTCATTTTTATAGCTTTTATTGTGTGCAAAATAATATCGACCACAAATAAAAATAACAACAGTTATAGATACTATTATGAAAAACCAAAAAGTGTTCAGAAATTGAATACATTAAGTCCTGTTTCTTCATCATAAACTCTGTCAACTTTTCCATCAATTACCGTAATAACGAGCTCGCAAGTTGCACTTACAACAGCTCTGTTCAGATGTCCTCCAAACACTTCACCTTTTTCATTACCGGCACTCAAATGAAGATGTGCATAATATTCTCCATCCATTGTATTGATTGTACCTGTCAGCGATGTTATTTCATAATAGCCTTTAAAACTGTTTGAGTAATATTTCTTCTCATCTGTCTTGTATACTCCGACTGTGAAATCATTGATAGCTCCAAGAGCATTAATACTGGCAAGCTTTATATTCTCAGTTATGGCAATTGCTTTCAGTTGCTCCAAAATCTCCTCCCCTTTGTCAATTCTCGCTATTATTATATTATCAAATTTTCTGTATTCCATTATGTTTCCTCCGTAACTTTCGAATTGTTATTCTTTATTCGTGAATTTCCAAGGGTAGATTGTCAGGATCATGAAAGAATGTCATTTTTTTGCCTGTGTAAGTATCGAGTCTAATCGGCTCAGTCATGATGCCCCTTTTATTCAATTCTCTTACAGTATCATCGACCGAGTCTACAGCAAAGGCAAGATGCCTGAGACCGTAAGCCTCTGGATAACTTGGACGCTTCGGACAATTTTTAATGATAAAAAGTTCTAATTCTATCTCATCAAGTTGAAGATCAATTTTATAATCATCACGTTCCGGTCTGTAATTTTCTCGAATAATAGAAAAACCTAACAGATCCACATAAAAGTGCTTTGATTTCTCATAGTCGCTACCAATAATGGCAATATGATGAACTTTTTTTAAATTCATGGTGTATTTACCTCTCTGCTACTTTGTTTGAATACATGAAATAATGTATCACAATGATACTATTTTGTAATATATTTTTTCAAAAGCTTATAAGTATTCTCCACGCCATCCATATGTGAGCGCTCATAGTTATGCGATGCATAAACTCCTGCACCAATAAGCCCATGACGGATATCATATCCGCTGTGCAGTGTTGCCTCAACATCAGAGCCATAGTGCGGATAAACATCGATTGCATAGTCAAGCCCCTCGCTCTTTGCCAGATTTGAAAGTTCTGTGACAAGCTCGTAGTTGTAAGGTCCACCTGAGTCCTTCGCACAGATTGAAACCATATGCTCCGTACAGCCGAGGTCGGCTCCAACGCAGCCCATGTCTACGGAAATCATCTCCTCCGTATCAGCCGGTACAAAGCTTCCGCCATGGCCTACCTCCTCATAAACCGTAAAGAGCAGTGTGACCTTGCGGTTTAGCCTCCAGCCCTCCTCCTTTACGGAATGAGCCACCCCGAGTAAGATGGCGGCTGACAGCTTATCATCGAGGAAACGGCTCTTGATATAGCCGCTCTCCGTGATGACTGTACGTGGATCCATGGCGATAATATCCCCTGTCTGGATGCCAAGTGCCGCTACGCCCTGCTTGTCATTTACATTTTCATCGAGCAGGATTTCCATATTCTCTTCCTTTATCTCAACCTTTTCGTCTGCCACATGTGCCGATGGCTCTGTATTTAGCACCACGCCTGTGTACATTCTGCCATCACGCGTAAAAACCATGCAGTTCTCTCCATCTGCTGTGCTCCACTGATGACCACCGATAGTTGTCGGGCGCAAACGTCCGTTATCCTTTATTGAGCGAACCATTGCTCCAAGTGTGTCCACATGCGCTGCCAATACCAGAGGTGCTCCCTCTCCACTGATTTCCACGCTGACATTTCCTTTATTTGAAAGCTGTGGCGCATATCCCATAGCCTCTAGCTGCTTCATCAGATAGTCTGTGGCATTTTTTGTGAAACCTGTAGGGCTTGCTATTGATGTGAGTGCTTTGAGCTGTGTTCCGATATATTCTTTAATCTCTTCTGTTGACATAATTGTTATCTCCCATTTTGTTGTCTTTATTAATTCAATTGCATTATAACATCTCATTTTTGCGCATGCAATCCGTATTAACCGTTATTTGTAGTACTCTATTCGCAAGCCGCGGGTACCATGGCGCACACACTATTCCATGTAAGCGAATAGCGAAGCTGCTTAGAGACTGTAGAATTGTGCTATGTAACGCAGAAATGCCGAGGCATGGACGCCGAGGCAAGGAGAAATCGAGCCATGGATGGCGAGTTTCGACGGTTTCGTCAAGTTAAGAAAACCTTTGGCACAATTCGTACAGTCTCTTAGCTGCGTAGCGTAGCGAACGTGGGATAGTGTGTGCGCCATGGTACCCGCGGCTTGCGAACAACACCTAACAATTTATGGTCAATCCACTTGCGATCAACCTGCAACAATGCTATTCTTAGGATATGAATACACTGAATAAATATAATAATAAAGATATAAATACAAAAATAAATTTAGATGCAAATTCCAAAACCAAAATAAAAATCTGCGGTCTGACTTCACCTGCTGAAGCACGGTATCTCAACGAAAATCACGTTGATTTTGCGGGTATGGTGTTATTTTTTCCAAAGAGTAAGAGAAATATATCCATCGAACAGGCAATGGAGATTATGGCAGCCCTTGATGCTTCCATCAAAAGAGTCGCCGTTGTCGTTTCGCCATCCATAGAGCAGGTCAGACAGATTGAGGCTGCAGGCTTTGACTATGTCCAGATACATGGGGAAATCCCGGAGACAGAGACAGAGGCGGAGGCAGCAATAGCTATCCCGATTCTTAAAGCCTTCAATGTCTCTGATATGGGCAGCTATGAGAAATATTACAACGATTCACGCATCGCAGGCTATGTGTTTGATGCCATTGAGCCCGGCAGTGGAAAAACCTTTGACTGGAAGCTGGTTGACAATATCCCCCGCGATGAAAAGCTGCTGCTGCTTGCAGGTGGCTTAAATCCAGACAATGTACGCATGGCAATTGAAGCCGTGCATCCTGACGGAATCGATGTATCCTCAGGTGTGGAAAATGATAACGGAGTGGGTAAGAATCCGGAAAAGATACATGATTTTGTTTCGGCAATAAAATCATAAAAAAATCCACATACATCTCTTTCAACATGATGTATGTGGATTTTTTTTATGAAATTATGTAACTATTATTTTTCTTTGCCAATCTTGAAAAACAGATTTGCCTTGATAAGCACCGGACGCAGTGCCATATACACGATTGTCGCAGCAATCACTGATATCACTGCATTGACTCCTGTTGTGGTCACGCTCCATGCGATTTTGAGCTGTGCCATCGGCTTTCCGAGGATAAGCATATCGTAGAAATAGCTTATAATCGGGTCAAAAATAAAGTTGAAGAGCATTCCTGCACATGCTGCAAGGACTGTCCATTTAAATACATGCTTCTTGTCTGTTGAATATGTAATCTTTCCAAGCTTGTGTGCTACAAGACCGGTGATAATACCAATCATAAGCTTGAGAAAAAATGTCTTTGGTGCTCCGGTGATGTATATCGGGTCAAGTAAATCACCGATTGTCATTCCAATTGCTCCACCGATTCCTCCGTATACTCCGCCTAAGAGCAAAGCTGCAAGTACTACGACTGCGTTGCCAAGGTGAAATGATGTGGCGCTGCCACCCGGTAATGTGACCTTAATCTGTAAAAATGTGAATATGACATATGATAAAGCTGCCATAAGTGCTGTAAGTGTGAGTTTTTGAACTTTTTCGTTTCTCATAAAATGCCTCCTAAATATTACAATTAAACTATATAATACTCTTATGTGGCATCAAGTATATATCCAATTTTATATAAATTTATATATCCAGTTTATCTAAAGTCCATTTACTCCTGTGGTTTAATTCCGCTATAGTGTTTTTTCAGCATTTCTATTATCACCTGCTGGCTCTGCTTCGAATGGGTGATAGCGTAATAGCTTCCACCAAATTTTGCCTTGCGCTCTTCCTCATCTATCCCTACGCTTCGTCCCTTTTCGGTGACACACTTTATCTTGTTCTCGCCTTCTGTAACTTCCTCCAGATATCCCTCTGCAATAAGAAGCTCGTTTATAAACGAGGCTGCAAGCTTTTTGTGCTCCTTATCCGCAGGACACAGCTCATTTATTTTGTTCGTAAGCTCTGTAAGCCTGCATTTGTCGGTGAGCTCTACCTCATCAAGCCTCTGTGGCTCGATGTAAAACGGAAGCTTCTTTTTTCTCGTGCTGCCGGTTTCAGCAGCCTCCTCATCGCTTAAAACAGTCTGTGGTCTTTCACCGGTCGTGCTGCCTGATGGATTTGGGTTATCTGCAACAAATGAATTTACCGCCGTCACAAACGCTTCACCATAATTTTGTATCTTCTGCTCACCCATGCCGTACACATCGGCAAGCTGTTCCTTATCCCGCGGCAGCTTCGCACATATATCCTTTAAAGTCTTGTCGGAGCAGATGATATACGGAGGCACCGACTTTTCTGCAGCCAGCTCTGTACGCACGCTGCGCAGCTTTTCAAACAGCGCAGCACCAAGCTCGTTAAGCCCTGCAAGCTGTGCTGCCTTTTTACGCTTTTTGCCGGTTTCAACGTATGTCTTCTCCTCTTCATCCTCCACAACCACACAGTTGCTGCATTTGTTGCAGATGCATGGCGTTGTATCTCCGAAATATGAAAGTATAAACTCTCTCAGGCATTTGTCCGTCTCACAGTAATTTATCATCTGCTGCAGCTTCCTCCTGTCATTGGCTGTCTTTTGCATGTCGGATGCCACATCGCCTGCTGAAGCCTTATTCTGCAGAAGGAACTTGTTTATCATGATATCCTGCTTTGAGAAAAACAGCACACATTCCGCTTCCTCACCGTCTCGTCCCGCTCTTCCGGCCTCCTGATAGTAATACTCGAGGCTCTGTGGCATGTTGTAATGCAGCACATATCTCACATTTGACTTGTCGATTCCCATTCCAAATGCGTTTGTGGCAACCATCACACGGATTCTGTCGTATGTAAAATCCTCCTGATTCTGCTTACGTTCATCATTTGAAAGCCCTGCGTGGTAACGGCCCACCGAAATGCCCTGCTCATTTAAAAGAGTATACAGCTTATCCACATTCTTTTTCGTTGCGCAGTATATTATTCCACTTTCGTCCTCATGCTTTTTCACATAGTTGATGATACTGTTGTCCTTCTGACTGCCTCCCCTTCTTGTAACAACCCTGAAAAACAGGTTAGGTCTGTCAAACCCTGTCACCATAGTAACCGGATTGTTAAGTCCAAGCGAAGCCACTATATCATTTTTCACGCGCTCCGTGGCGGTCGCTGTAAACGCACTGACTATCGGTCGTCTTGGAAGTCTCGTTAAAAATCCGGCAATTTCCAGATAGCTCGGCCTAAAATCCTGCCCCCACTGCGATATACAGTGTGCCTCATCAACTGTCAGCATTGATATGTCCGCGTTGCAGGCAAAATCCAGAAAACGTGGCGTGTTGAGGCGCTCCGGAGCGACATAGATTATCTTGTAGCGCCCCTGTGAGGCATATGAAAGTGCTATCCTTATCTGGTTTTCGGTCAGTGAGCTGTTGATATAGGCAGCATGCACTCCAGCCTGGTTTAAAGCCTTGACCTGGTCTGACATGAGCGAGATAAGTGGCGAAATGACAAGCGTAATTCCTTTAAGCATAAGCGCCGGAAGCTGGTAGCACAGCGATTTTCCTGCGCCTGTCGGCATGATACCGAGCACATCGTGCCCTGCAAGTATGCCGTTTATGAGCTCCTCCTGCCCTGTTCTAAGACTGTCGTAGCCAAAGTATTGTTTGAGTGTCTGGTTTATGTTCATTTATGCTTGTTGTCCTCCCTTAGCTGCACGATAATCCTGTAGACCTCAGGCCTTCTCTCCTTCAGATGCTTATCAAGCAGGTGTCTCCTCTGTGCAAACCGCTCTGCAAGCTCCGGATGCTCTCTTGCTATACGCTCATGCACCTCGCGACGGTGCATCTCGATATCTGCCGCAAGCGTGTGCACATCCTTTCCTGATATGTTGACGATTTCTTTCAGATGCTCCTCCAGATGCTCCAGCCACTCATCCTGGTCAAACTCATCCATATGCGCCCAGCGGCCATGCATGATTTCCTCTATATCCTTTGTCTTTTTGAGCTGTTCTATCTGAAGCTTTATCTGCTTTTCAATCTGCTCCTCACTCTCGGCGCCAAACGCCCAGACAAACTCCTGCACTCTGTTGTCAGCACGCTTTCTTGAGGCACTGCGCTCCTCGTTATCTACGCCACCCTCAAGCGGATAAGGTCTGTTTATTCCCATATCCTTTAGCGCAATATGTATTGTCCTTCTGACACAGCCCTGCTCAATTAAATAACCTAAGCCCAGCTTCCTGAGTTGCTCGTTGAGCTCTGCAATGTGCTCTGTTATGTATAGCTTTACACCTTTTTGTTTCAGTGAGCGGTAAAGTGACTCTATGCTGTCAGCTCCTGTGATATCAATACTTCCGATAGCTCCGGCATCGATTATGACAGCTTTTGTATCATGCTTTAGGTGGTCCTCAATATCACGCACAAGTACCTTTGCATTTGCAAAAAACAGGCCGCTCGAAAATCTGTAAATAATCACACCGTCAATCTCGTGGATGTTTGTGCTCTCCCTGATATCGCGGAAATGACTGTGGCCCGGCTGCACACCGAGAAAGCAGGTGGCCGGCTTTGCGCTTCTGATTATCATCTCGGCAAAAGACAAAATGATTCCTATCAAAACTCCGTTTATCGTACCCAGAATAAGTACTCCGAAAAAAGCACCAACAAATATGAAAAATTCTGTCCTGCTGACCTTCCACAGTCTCTTTGCCAGATGAAACTCCGTGGCACCCATGAGCGCTGATATGACAATCGCCGTGAGCACCGGAACCGGCAGATATCCTATAAAGCCTGTGCAAAAAAGAAGCACTGCTATCATGGAAACGCCTGCAACAAGCCCTGTGAGCTGTGTCTTACCCTCGTACTGCTCGCTCATCGCAGTTCGTGACACTGAACCGTTTATCGGACAGCAGCCCGTAAAAGCCGCAGCCATATTTCCTATGGAAAATGCCAAAAGCTCCGTGTTATCATCTATTCTGTATCCGTTTTTCTGTGCGAAATTGTTTTCTGCCAGAAGTGTCTCTGCCATGATGACAACAGCAACCGAAAGACTTAAAACTATTACCTCTGAGGCCTTTTGAACTGAAAAAACTGCCTCGAAATCCGGTATATACCACCGCGGCATGCCGGGCTCAACTGCTGAAAGAGTCGGCACTCCCCACTCCTTTACCGGTCCAAAATATGTAAAAAGCGCGCCTGTTACCATGAGCACAACCGCCATAGGAAACTTTGGAACAAGCCTCTTACTCACAACCAAAATGGCAAGCGCTACAATCCCCATGACAAGTGCGGCTGCATTTATGTGGTGTAAGGCCTCCCATATATGCTCAGACAGTTCAAAAAGCTCTCCGGTTCCTGCCGCAGAGCCCATGAGCTTTGGCGCCTGCATCAGTATGATTGTAGTACATATGCCTGTGATAAATCCGCCCATAACCGGCGCAGATATGTAGTTCACCAGCTTTCCGGCATTCATGAAGTAAAATGCCAAAAGCCACAGTGCCACAAAAAATGTAAACACCGGTACAACCGTCATGGCCTCTTTGCTTCCTGCCTCTATTCCCATGCCAAGCACTGCTGCTCCGACAAGCGCCGCCGGAGCAGCATCCACACCGAATATAAACTGCGGTGATGTGGAAAACAGAGCAAACAATATGATTGGGAATACCGAGCCATACAAGCCATATACCGCCGGTAGCCCGGATATCTGCGCATAGCCCATCGATATAGGAATCGAAACCGCCATGATGATGATTCCCGCAAGAATGTCCTTTGGGAGATTTTTCTTGTCGTAGTTTTTGAGTGTTGGTGCAACTGATAATTTTTGTTTCATTTAGATTTGTGCCTTCTTTATCAATACTTTCTTTCCTTCAAATGCGAAACCATAATGTTGAATTGCTTCTCTTTTATATCCTCGTTCCAAAAGCTTTGCATCATAATTTTTCTCTTCAATCTGCTTCAAAGCACTATCCGCAGTCATATCCAGTGATGTCTCCTCTTGCGAATCAATAACCTTAAATTCTATTATTACAGCCTGCGAATTTTTATCACGTGGAATGATCATCACATCATATCTGCCATAGCCACTTTCACGGTTTGACTGCACTTCATATTTATCTCTAAGCTCGACCAGCAGGCCTAAGACAAAACCATGATAAAATCTCTCCGGTTCAGATTTTCCCGAAGGATGCTTTCCGCTGTCAAAGCTGCTGAAGGTAGATAAAGCGACCTCATTCATGTATATGTTCATTTCCTTTACATTGCCTCTAAGCAATGCCCTTATGAATCCATTATAATTCGAAACAGAGGCATTAAACCATCCTCTGAACATATTTGAAAACATACTTACGGTTTCAAGATTTGTAATGCTCAGATGATACCACGGTTCAAGCGTAATGCCTCTTTTTTCTAAGGAATCAACCTTTAAATAACCGCTGGCAAGCAAAAGACTCCAAATGGCATTTTCATCGTTATCGAGCTGTTCAAACACCAGTTGTTCGTCAATGCTAACCTCCACAGAATCGCCTTCCAGAAGTGTTTCCATCATAGATTTTATTTCTGCAGATGCTGTTCTGATCAAACGATTTACCAGACCGTTTGAGCTGGTAGATGCCCAGTATGGACTTATCTGTTTTTCCTTTAGAAAATTCGTTATAGACCATGGATTATAAATATCACTGTGATTTCCAAATTTAAAACCGTCATACCATTTTTTTACAGTATCTTTTTCACCGGACAGACCATACTCTTCCATTGCATCAAAAACTTCATTCTCTGTAAATCCAAAGCTCGTTGCATAACTGCTTGAGGTCGTGGTTATTACATTCAGATTATTGAGGTCTGAAAAAATTGATTCCTTTGATACACGCGTGATTCCTGTCATAATAGCACGCTCCATATACGGATTTGTCTTGAACGTTGCATTAAACAGGCTTCTTATATATGCAGTAAACTCATTCCAATATCCATGAAGATATGCCTCCTGTATAGGAGTATCATACTCATCAAGGATAATTATCGTCTTCTTTCCCCAGTAACGATGAAAATACTCACACAAAATATTTAATTTTAATCCACTCTCAGCATCACCCATCCTGGTATTTGTTCCTTCAAAATCAGCTATTTCGTCTGCTGTCAGAGTATCCCCCTCAAGCAGATATCTGTGCCTTTTGTAAACAGCCTCTATCTGTGCTTTTATCTGGATTTTTGCATCTCCCAGATTGTCGGCCTTAACCGAAGCAAAGCTCATAAAAATCACAGGATAAGTACCCTGAATTTTTCGATAGTCCTCATCCTCCCATATAGACAATGAATCAAACAAATCGCTCCTGTCCTTATACTGATTTGAAAAAAAGCAGTTAAGCATGCTCATATTAAGTGTTTTTCCAAAACGCCTCGGACGCGTGATGAGAGTCACATCATCCTTTGAATCCCACCATTCCTTTATAAAGCTCGTTTTGTCCACAAAAAAGCAATTATCTTCTATAACAGAAGCAAAATCCTGTTTCCCAATACCAATCGTTTTTACCATATCTGACTCCCTGTATAGTCTCAAATCATTGTTTTATATATGATATTATAGCCAATACAATTATGCACTGCAAGAAACAAATATACTCTTCTTAATCACGTTTTTAAACATAGATTAAGAAGAGTATAATCTCTTTTGTCGTATTAAATTATAACTACTTAATTACAGCCTCAACCTCACCCTTCTCAGGCATCACGCGAAGTGCGCCCTTTCTCGTGGTAATAAGCGAAGCTGCTGCATTTGCGAATGTGAGCATCTTTTTCACATCGTCATCCTTCCGGTCATTGATACCATGCTCCAGCACATCGTGAAGCAGGCACGCACAGAAGGTATCTCCTGCACCTGTAGTCTCGACAGTGTCATCTCGCAGGAACGGAGCTGCCTCCACGATATGTCCGTCAAAAAATGCCATACTTCCGTTTTTGCCCATGGTGGCACAGATAAACGGAATGTGATACTCATCTATGAGCTTCTTCACACCTGTCTTTATGTCCTTTTCGCCTGTCATGAATTCAATCTCATCATCAGATATTTTTAAGATGTCACACTGACTCAGGCCCCAGCTTATCTTCTCTTTTGCATCGTCCATGCTCTTCCAGAGCGGTTTGCGCAGATTAGGGTCAAAGGAAATCAGTACGCCTGCCTCTTTTGCGGCAGCTATTGCATGCTTTGTCGCATTCTCACAGATCTTATCTGTCATTGAAAGACTTCCGAAGTGGAAAATTTTTGCGTTTCTCACAAGGGATAAATCCACCTCATCCGCTGTCAGCATCATATCTGCTCCCGGATTTCTGTAAAATGAGAAATCTCTGTCTCCGTCTGCTGCGGTCTGGACAAATGCAAGAGTGGTATGGACATTATCATCATAGCGCACGCCTGTTGTGTCGATGCCCTGCTCCTTTACGGCATCAACAAGCAGCCTTCCGAACGCATCCTGTCCCACTTTTCCGATGAAAGCAGTCTGATGACCGAGCTTTTGAAGCATGGCAAGCACGTTACATGGAGCTCCACCCGGATTAGCCTCAAAAAGCTTATTGTCCTGCGCACTTGTACCGTTTTCTGTAAAATCTATAAGTAATTCACCTAATGCAACTACATCCATATTGTACCTCTTTCTTTCCTGTCAAAATATTATGTATATTATTCTACAAATAACCGGACCAATAATTTGTCCGGTTATTATTTGTATGCTCTACTGATATGCTGTCTCTTATACACATCTGACGCTGCC
>ERZ1027200.1109-NODE-1109-length-11495-cov-5.782168_pt1 | contig 11495 bp, 10 predicted proteins | sample MGYA00519271_ERZ1027200 | MGnify/ENA primary metagenome ERZ1027200 (study PRJEB26926, sample SAMN06164742) | human gut metagenome | biome: ENVO:00009003; feature: ENVO:2100002; material: ENVO:00002003 | host: Homo sapiens | place: USA | collected 2012 ...
GCCTTACAGACTACTACATAACATTCAACCACAAAAATCTCGGGCTTACAACTGTTATTTTCACACCAGATGACGATATGCTGGCACTTATGAAGCCTGCGCTTCCGAGAACACTGAGGAAATAAAAATGAAAATATTTGTCGGAACTGATCTTATTGAGATCGAACGCATAAAAAAAAGCTGTCAGAGCCGACGTTTCTGTGAAAGGGTTTACTCCGAAAAGGAGCTGACCCTTTTTTCACAGAAGAAAAACCCATACGAATCCATGGCGGCGAATTGGGCGGCTAAGGAAAGCTTCGCAAAGGCTTTAGGCACTGGGGTCGAGGGCTTCGCCTTAAACGAGGTGTCCTGCTTGCGTGACGAGCTTGGCTGTCCTTATCTGGAGCTTACGGGGAATGCGCTTATGGCGGCTGAAAAGAGGGGGCTGACCTTTGCGGTGTCACTTTCCCACATCAAGGATATCGCTTCGGCAGTGGTGATAGCTTATGAAAAGGAGGATAAAAATGGATAGGATATTAACAGTGGAGCAAATGACATTTTGCGAGCATGAGGCTGAAAAATATGGCGTGAGCCTTGCTCAGCTCATGGACAATGCTGCGGCACAGCTTGCGGAGGTCATTGCGAGCAACTCATCTGCGTCCTCAAAGATAGTGCTTCTTATTGGCAAGGGAAACAATGGCGGTGACGGACTTGTGGCGGCAAATTTACTTGCTGAACAAGGCCTCAAGCCTGCGGTGGCCCTATGCTGTGGCGAGCCTGACACTGACCTCTCCTCGGCAGCGTATGCTAGGCTTGATAAGAGCGTAGAGGTGCTGAAAGCTGAAAATGCGCAGGATTATATCGAGGGTGCTGACGTGCTTGTGGACTGCATTTTCGGAACGGGTTTTCATGGCAGTTTGCGTGAAAATATCCTGCCAGTGTTCAGAGCTTGTGAAAAATGTGAAGGCATGAAGATAGCCTGCGACCTGCCGTCGGGAGTCAATGCACGGAATGGTCAGGCTGACAAGCTGTCGTTCAAGGCTGACGTGACAGTGACCTTTCATCGTGGCAAGCTGGGTCTTTATTTACAGCCTGCGGTGGACTTTTGCGGTGAAATTCTGGTAAAAGATATCGGTATTGACGAGCGTTGCGAGAATACCCTATCCCCTGTCATAACGCCTTTTGACGTGGTAAAAGCAAGGTCGGCACTGCCTTTTAGACCTGCTGACGGACACAAGGGCACGTTCGGCAAGGTGGTGAGCGTGGCAGGCTCGGAGAGCTATATAGGTGCGGCAGGGCTTTCAGCAATGGCGGCAATGCGAACAGGCGTGGGACTTTTTGAGCTTTGCACTGCCAAAAGCGTAGTCAACTCCCTGTCGGCTGGTATGTATGAATGTACATACTCGGCAATGAAAACCGACAAGGACGGCTTTATGGTGGCTGAAAATGCGGAGACGATACTAAAAAAGTGCGAAAAAGCAAGCTGTTTGCTGATAGGCTGTGGGCTTGGTCACACGACCCAGACAGAGAAGCTTGTGGCGGAACTTATTGAAAATGCGGAGATACCCATAGTTTTGGACGCTGACGGAATAAATTCACTATGTCCGAATATAGATGTACTGTTGAAGAAGAAAAGTACAGTTATCCTCACCCCTCACCCTGCGGAGCTTGCAAGGCTTTGTGGCATGACGGTGGGCGAGGTCATGTCGGACAGACTTGGATCTGCATATAGGCTGTCAGAAAAATATGGCGTGACAGTGCTTGCGAAGTCGGCTGACACCTTTGCTGTGGACGGTGGAAAAGTTTATCTTTGCACCGAAGGCACAACTGCGCTTGCAAAGGGTGGCTCAGGTGATATGCTTGCAGGCATTGTTTCCTCCTATGTGGCTCAGGGGTGCAACGCTCTCGATGCGGCGGCACTTGGGTCGTTCACACTTGGCTCGACGGCTCTACTTGCAGGATACAAAAGATCTGAGCGTGGAATCATTGCAAGAGATGTTATTGACGCTTTGCCACGATTTTTGTATGACCTTGAAAACGCCGACTAGGCTGTACTAAAAACAAAGACCTTCTTCTTATGAAGAGGGTCTTTTTTAATGGAGGGCAAAATGAAAAGAACAAAGGCATTTTTTCTCACGATTTTGGCGGTAATGGGCTTATGCTCATGCGGTGAAAGCACCGAAGTCAAACCCGTAAAGCTGGCAGAGGATTACAAGACCCCGGCTGAGTTCACCATTGACGGCACGGAATACGTCGCAAGCTTCACCCGTGGGGGCGCAGATATGTGGGAATGCGAGATAACTGCGCCAGAAACTGTCAGCGGTATGGTGATAACCTGCTCAGGAGAAAGCGCACGACTTGAATACAAGGGTCTGACCTACGAAACTGACCGAGGAAACATTCCTGAAAGCTCCGCTATCACAATGACCGCCGCTGTGCTTGACAAGCTTATTTCGCAGAAAGGCGTGACGTATCTCAAAAATGACAAGGGTGATATCACCGCCACGGGTCAGATAAAAGGGCAGGATTTTTCGGCTAAAATCAATGGTGGAAAGGTAAAAAGTCTGGAGATATCAGGGGAGGTAAGCGTAAAATTCACATAAAAAAAGGTGCAGAGAAAATCTGCACCTTTCTTATGTATGGAAATAAATTATTTACCAAAGTTTGCGCAAGCGATAACGTTACCGTCCTCGTCCTCAAATCTGAGGTCAGCGATGTAGAAATCAGCCTGGTTTGGAATGCCCCATCTCATAAGTGAAACATACTGTGGTTCAGTTGAGTTTACAAATGTAGCGCCGTCCTTGATACCAGGTCTCATTGTAAGCTCATAGGAACCCCACTCAGAAGTCCACTCAGCCTCGCCGAAGTCATAGAGGTCGTTCCAACTGTTTTCACCTTCACCTGTTGTAGGCTGTGTAACGAATGCACCCATGAAGTTACCAGGAACGAGTGATTTTGTGCCGTCGTCACCAGTGAACTCGCCAACTGCCTTTGTAACTACGTCAGCCTTGATAGTGAAGATCTTCTCAAGATCAGCCTCGTGACCCTCAAAGAACTTCTCCATGTGGAACTTGATCTTAGGGATCTTGTAGTTGCCCTGATCGTCCTGATCGAGAGTCTCTACCTTGAGCATTGGTATACCAGCAAGCTCCTCAACAGAGAGGTTTACATGAGACTCATCGTTCTCGTAATCCTTCTCAGCGAAAGGTTCAACGATAGAAGCAACGTCCATATCCTTCTTGAAATATACAGAAGCCTCCTCATAGTTCTTCAGAGTAGCTGGCATTTCAGAAATATCCTTTGCAGCCTCGCCCTCAGACTCTGTGCCGGAAGCGGCTGTTGAATCAGCTGTTGACTCAGGAGCGGCTGTTGTTGTAGTAGCCTCTGTTGTTGTAGCAGCTGTAGTTGTTGTAGTAGTAGTTTTTGCCTCAGCCTTTGATGAAGAATCATCAGAGCTGCCGCAAGAAGCGAACATAGCACTTGTAAGTGTAAGTGCAAGAGCGCAAGCTAAAAACTTTTTCATTTTAATAACCTCCGTTTAATTGTCATGCTATACACATAGCCTGACCTATATTTACCTTTGTATTATAACACAACTGTCACATATTTTCAATATACTATTTGCACAATTTAAGCACATGATTTCATATGTTTTGCACAGAAATCGTTTACAAATTAGTGCAGGTTACACAAACGAACAAAAAAACAGAGCTTCCCGAATGACAGAAAGCTCTGTATAAATTCACTTATTCAAGTGTGTTATCTGTGAGAGATTACTTTCTCTTAGAAATAACGATAGCTGCACCAGCAAGTGCTACGCCAGCGAGTGCAAGACCAGCTGTTGCGCCTGTAGCTGCTACGTTGTCAGAAGCTGCTGCTGAAGAAGTAGCTGTTGTTGTTGTGCCAGACTTTGAAGATGTAGCTGCTGTTGAAGTAGCTGCTGCAGAAGACTTGTCGTCCTTCTTAGAATCGTCCTTCTTAGACTCTGTGCCTGAAGCTGTTGAATCAGTTCCAGAGCTTGACTCCTCAGCTACTGGCTTCTTCTGAACTTCCTTCTTGTCCTTGTTAGAACCAGCCTCGAAGAGAGCGTTGCCATCAGCACCAAGAACCTTTATGCCTACAACGTCGATGCCCTTAAGGTCTGCTGCCCAGTTGTTGATACCAACTGCTGCGAAATTATCAGCATCACCGTCTGTTGTTGCGAAAACAGGAGCGTCGCCGAGGTACTCAAGAACGTATGTGCCTTCCTCGTCTGTTGTGTAGCAGAGAGTATCCTTTGGCTTATCGTCCTCAACCCAAGAGCCGCCAGCCCAGTCCTTAGCGTTCCAGCCGCCTGATGCTGAGTTGAAGTTGATTGATCCGCCACCGCCGATCGTGTTCCAATCGTTGTTATCAACCTTGATTGTGAATGAAGCACCGTAAACAGTTCCAAGGTCAGCAATAGCATCCTTGTTAGGCATATCTTCGTCCTTACCATTGAAGAATACAGCAAAAAGGTCATCCTGAGTCTGTCTGCCGATCTTAGCGAGGTCATCGCTTACGTTGAGCTTTGTGCCTGCTGCTGATGCTGGGATCATTGCCATAGAAGCTACGATAGCTGCTGCTGACATACCAGCGAGAATCTTAGAAATTTTCATCGTTAATCTCCTCCATATGAATATAGTTTTATGAATTGTCATTCAATTCTAGTCTTATTATAGCAGACTTTCTCCCTAAAATCAAGGGGTTTTCACTTTTTTTATTCCAAAAAGTGTTGAAATTTCTAACAATATTGTCACACTTCTTTTGTGCATTAATCACAGAAAACGTTATCATCTCTTATATTTTACAACAATTTCCCGTCCTATCTGTCATTGAATCTCTGCAAGAACTGCTTTGTTCTTTCATTCTGGGTCTGACCGAAAACTTCCTCTGGAGTACCCTCCTCCACGATATAGCCGTCGTCCATAAAGATAACATGATTTGCCACGTCACGGGCAAATGCCATTTCATGGGTGACGATGACCATGGTCATTTTCTCTTTGGCGAGCTCTTTTATTACCTTTAATATCTCACCTGTAAGCTCAGGGTCAAGTGCGGAGGTCGGCTCGTCAAAGAAAAGTATCTGCGGTTTCAAAGCCAATGCTCTTGCGATAGATACACGCTGCTGCTGACCGCCTGAAAGCTCGCAGGGATAAGACTTGCCTTTAGTCTCAAGTCCCATTTTCTTTAAAAGCTCCTCACAGTTGGCTTTTGCCTCGGCTTTTGGCTGTTTAAGGACATGGAGAGGGGCTTCCATTATATTCTGATTTACAGAAAAGTGCGGAAAAAGGTTGAAATTCTGGAACACAAGACCTATTTTCAGGCGGATATCCCTGAGGGTCTTAGAGGGTGCATACACTGCCTTGCCATTTTCTGTATGGAACATATTCACGCCGTCAACGTTTATCTCTCCGCCGTCTGCTTTTTCAAGCTGGTTTATACAGCGCAGAAGCGTTGATTTACCGCTTCCTGACGGACCTATTATTGCGACTACCTCGCCCACCTCAACGTTAAAAGAAATATCTTTGAGTACCTTAAGGCTGTCAAAGCTTTTGGAAATATTTTTCACTTCAAGAATAGCCATATGAGTTCTCCTTATTTATAATAGTCGAATTTCTTTTCGATAACGGCAAATGCCACCGTCACGATAGCGTTGAGTACAAAATAGAATGCGCCTGCGATAAAAAGCGGTGTTATTGAGCTATACAGGTTCATTTGCTGTTTTGCCTTCATTGTTATCTCAGCGAATGCGATAACGTTTGCGAGAGAGGTATCCTTTACAAGGACGATGACCTCATTCGATGTGGCAGGGATAACACGCTTTGTGACCTGCGGCAGGATTATTCTAAAAAAGGTCTGCATTTTTGTCATGCCGAGCATTGAAGCCGCTTCGTACTGTCCCTTTGGGATAGCCTCGATACCGCCTCTGAATATCTCTGCGAAATACGCCGCATAGTTAAGGACAAATGCTGTAACAAGGGCGATAAACATATAGTTCTCGTTGTTTTTTATATTGGTAAGCACGTCATATACACCGCCTGTTTTACCCTGTTTTGCAGCACTTGCGATAATAAGCGGTACTGCATAGTAGATAGCGATTATCTGAAGCATGAGCGGCGTGCCACGCATGACAAGTATATAGAGATTTGTCAGCCACGAGATAGGCTTAAAGCGGCATTTTTTCAGCATTGTCACAAGCACTCCCACAGGTATTGAAAGCACGATGGTCCATGCGAAAAGCTTCAGGGTATTAGGCAGGAACTCCAGCAGGATCTCCGTGACCTTTTTTACTTCCTCAAAAGTCATAAATATTCATTCCTTAACAAAATATTACGATAACACGTCACCGTATCAGCGTATTAATACATTATACTACATATTTTGCGACTTGTCAAACAATTTAGTGAGGAATGAGGTTGAATGAGAAATTAGGAATGAGGAGTGAGGAATGAAGGTATCGCCTGCGGCGATGATTTTTTCATTGCGAACTGCGTTCGCACAATTAACTCACCAACGTTCTTATTAACTTACCTCTTGGAGTATCTCAAACCACAGCTATGCTAATTCCTCATTCCTCATTCCTAATTCCTCATTTGTCATTCCTCACTCCTCACTCCTCACTTTAAATCAGTTCTCTTCGTTTTTCAAGGCAAGCACAGAATCACGTACTTTCGCCATAAGCTCTTCAGGGGTTTCGCCATTAGGATAAATAGGCTCACCGTAAACGACTTTTACTTTATATTTGCTAAGACGCTTCCAGTTGAAAAGCCTTGGGAGCTTTCTGTCTGGTGGGAATATCTCGTGTCCGCCTTTGATGTAGGCTGGTACTATAGGTACATTGGCTTCGATAGCAAGAACGGCTGCACCGCTTTTGAACTTGCCCATTTCACCAGTTTTGCTTCTTGTACCCTCCGGGTGAACTAGCACACCCCATTTCTGACCAAGCTTTTTACGCAGAGCCGCCATTGTTTCGTCTACTCTTCCGCCCCTGTCCACAGGCACCATACCGCCTATTCTTACTATAAGTCGGCTGGCTAAACTGCCGTTGAAAAGCTCTTTTTTCGCCATACAGCAGAATTTTGCAAAACGCTCGTATCTGAAATTCAGGGTGAGGAAGATAAAATCAAAATTTGAAACGTGATTTGCACAGATTATATAACCGTCCTTATCAGGTAGATTTTCCTCATTTGCGACCTTGACCTCATAGAAGGCTGTCACAAGGTTTCTGTAAAAGCGGTAAATACGATAGTCTATCTTTTTCTTATCCAGTGGATAAAGCATTGATTTCACTGTTTGCGGCTTTATGCGGTTTGGGTTTTGAACGAGGGCGATAAGCTTCCCCACTGTCATGTTCTTATCCATACAGCCGTCAACACGCACACCACTGAACTCCTCTATCTCCAATGCAAGCTCGATAGCTGAGAGGGAGTCTATGGTGAACTCCTGCAAAAATTTTGTACTGAGCTTGACTTCATTCGGTTGAACGTGTGCTATTTTTGCCACGGCGTTTCTCACCATTGACGGGATATCCGACGGGTCGATACTATTTTTCGCCTGCTTTGTAAGGCTGTCAAGGTTATCCTCCATGACCATTTTCTTCAGCAGATAACGCTTTGGCTTGCCGATAGCTGTTCTTGGTATAGAATCCACAAAATGTATGCCGCTGAGTTTCATTGCCTGACCTGCGGAGGAACTTATCTCTTTGAGTTTTTCCTCGGCCTGCTCACGCTTATCCTCAGCACAGACCACAAAGGCGTGTACCTCGTCATAGCTTCCCTCTTTCGCAGGCACTCCGCAGACCACAAGCTCGTCAACGCTCTCGATGCCCCTATAGACCTGTTCGATATCGTCAGGGGCGGCTTTTTTGCCTGTGGATAGGACGATATTTTCTTTACATCTGCCGAGAATGACGATATTTTTATGCTTATCGAACTTTGCAAGGTCGCCTGACTTGAACCAGCCGTCAGGATTGAAAGCTTCATCTGTGGACTTTTTGTCGCCATAGTAGCCTATCATCATATAAGGTGACTTTATGAGAAGCTCACCGCTGCGGTCGATTTTAACTTTTATATCAGGATACGGCTTGCCGCAGGTGTCAGCATAGACGTGCTTGCCATATGTGCCGATAGTTGGTATGCTCGTTTCGGTCGCACCGTAGTTGTTCACAATATTAAATCCTGTGCCGTAGAAGAAATCAAATGTATCCTTTGACATCGGTGAGCCTGCGGAGCAGAGAAATCTAAGCTCACCGCCCAAGGCTTTGTGTATCTTTGCAAAGATCTTTTTGCCGCTGTTTATGCCGTAGATCTTACGCTGATGAAGTGCAACAGGAAACATTTTCTTGAAAAGTGCTGAAGATACTTTGCTTGCGTTGATCTGCTGCATTATCTGGGTTTTCAAAAGCTCATAGACCTTTGGTACGCCAGGGAAAACTGTCGGCTTGAAGTTTTGGAAGCCTGCGGAAAGACCTTTGGCGGAGAGGGACTCTATAAAGCACACTGTTCCGCCTGTGAGGAGTGGGGCTAAGACCTGTGCGAAAAGCCCGTAGATATGGCTGTTTGGCAGGATACCAAGGTAACGCTCGTTATCGGTTATGCCGTTGCACTGGCAGACCATTTTGCAAGAATTTATCTGAGAATCGTGGGTGTGCATGATGCCTGAGGCTGTCCTTGTCGTACCGCTTGAAAAGATTATCACTGCGATATCAGGGTCGCCTACTTCACCTTGGCGGAGTATATTTTCCCCTGAACCGTCAAGTCTGTCAAGCTGGTTTTGGATATCGAGAACAGGTATATTTTTCACGCTTGTAAGCTTCTTTGCCGCCTTTTGAGAAGTGACAACGCACACAGGCTGTGACTTTTTCACCAGTGCGACAAGCTCTGCCACAGGAAGCGAATAATCCAAAAGGACGGCTGTGGCGTTTAGCTTTGCACAGGCGAGAAATGCGATATTCCACTCAGGTCTGCCCTCAGAGGCGATACAGACCCTATCCCCTGCCACGACGCCCATGGCTTTAAGGCGGCTGCAAAAAATATCAGCCTGCTGCAAAGTTTGTCCGAATGTATATTCCTTTGTTTCACCCTCGTCATTCATCATCACGAGAGCGGTCTTGCTATAGCGGTTTATTGCCGTTTTTCTAAATTCGTTATAAATGTTCATGGCAGTTTCCTTTCCGCACCTCAGACTTTCTGAGAGTTGCCCTTCATTGTATGTTCAAGTGCCTCGACAGCTTTTTCGGAGCTGTCAAGGAGGTTTTTGAGATTTTCCTCACCCAATGCGTCAACGAACACGCTGAAATATTTTTCAAGACGCTGCTGCTTTTCTTCAATGGATTTTTCACCTTTTGGGAGGAGTTTCACCTGAACACGGCGTTTATCCTCAGGGTCACGCACAAGGCTAACAAAGCCTTTTTTCTCCATTGCACTGAGCACTGACGTTGCTCGCTGACGTGATATCATAAGGTCACGGCTTATGTCTGAGGGGTAGACTATGCCCTCGGCTGTGCTAAGATAGACTATCACTTTGCTTTCGCCCTGAAAAAGCTCTGCAAGGTCGTCCATATATCCTGTTTCAAAAAATCGTCTGAAAACTTCTCCAAAACGCTGGGCTGTTTTATCGTTCATTGTTATTCCTCCAAATGTCAAGGCAGTTGATTGTCAACACTGTTGATTATACACCCTGTTGATGAATTTGTCAAGTGCATGGCTTGTTATGGTACAAATGCCCTTGACAAAATGTCTATATCATACTATAATAATATGGTATAAATCTTTCGGCAAACGCCGAAACACCGAAAGGAGGATATGCTTTTCAAAGGTCGAAAGGCATGATCTGGATATGATAAAGGACGTACAGGAAAAAATTCTTCAGTTAAAGAAAGAAAACGATATTTGTATACTTGCGCACAGCTATCAGGCTAAGGAGATAGTAGAGGTAGCAGATATTACAGGTGATTCATACAAGCTAAGCGTTGAGGCGCAGAAGGTCTCAAACAAAAACATACTTATGTGCGGAGTGCATTTTATGGCTGAGGCGGCAAAAATGCTCAACCCTGACAAGAACGTTTATCTTGCAAATCCATCGGCAGGCTGTCCAATGGCAGAGCAAATGGAACCTGAGATGATAGAAATGATAAAGGCGCAGGAGCCTGACAGAAAGGTAGTATGCTACATAAACACCACAGCCGCACTCAAGAGGGTTTGCGACGTTTGCGTTACTTCCTCGTCTGCGGTGAAGATAGTAAAGAACATGGACGCTGACAAGATACTGTTCATTCCTGACTGCAATCTTGGTGCATTCGTAAAAAAAGCCTGTCCTGAAAAGGATATAATGCTTTTGCAGGGCGGATGTCCTGTTCATGCGTCGGTAACAAAGGCTGACATGATAGCGGCTAAGACGGCTCACCCTGATGCACTGGTGCTTTGTCACCCTGAGTGTATCCCTGCTGTAAGCGAAATGGCTGATTATGTTGGTTCGACTTCCGGCATAATGAATTTTGCGGCTGAGTCTGACGCAAAGGAGTTCATCATAGGCACTGAGATTTCCATTGCTGAGCATTTGCAGTACAGATTCCCTGAGAAGGAGTTTTACATACTCTCAAAGAAGATACTTTGTCCTAACATGAAGCTCACCACTCTTATGGACGTTTACAAGACTTGCGAGGGCATCGGCAACGGCGGCGGTTTTGAGATAAAGATGACTGACGAGGAGATAACCTCTGCAAGAAAATGTATCGACGAAATGATACGTCTTGGGGGCTGATATAATGGATAATTACACCATAAAGATCGCAAAGGGGCTTGCAAACAACGCAGACGCCAGGCTCATAAGACAACAAGTATTCGTTGAGGAGCAGGGCTTTGTGAACGAATTTGACGATATCGACCATGAGGCTTATCATGCTGTTATCTACACAGGAGGATATCCCATTGCAACAGGCAGACTGTTTGACGAAAATGGTGAAGCGCACATTGGACGTATCTGCGTTAGAAAGGCATATCGTGGCAGAGATCTTGGCAGAATGATAGTGGAAGCCCTTGAAAAGCAGGCTGAAAAAGTGGGCTACAAGGAAGTCGGCTTATCGGCTCAAACGAGAGTACAGCAATTTTACGAGAAGCTTGGCTACAGGGCATATGGTGATGTTTACAAGGACGAATACTGTCCGCACATTGCAATGAAAAAGACCCTTTCAGGGGAATAGATATGAAAAAGGATGACTTGGGGTCGTCCTTTTTTTGGTATTTGATAAACACAAAAAGTTTGTGGAAGGAACGGGCGACCAAAGGTCGCCCCTACAGGAATGGTGCGACAAATAAGAAAGCGGAACACGGATATGTTTTTTTGTAGGGGCGAACAGCGTTCGCCCGTTTACCGCAAGATTGCCCACCGCTCGCAAGATATCAATTTGCCCCACAAAAATTGCACATAATTTGCACACAAAAAAAGGCGCTGTAAAAAAAAGCGCAACAAAGCCCGTGGATTCCCTCGATATGGAA
>ERZ1027200.1134-NODE-1134-length-11313-cov-4.275271_pt1 | contig 11313 bp, 9 predicted proteins | sample MGYA00519271_ERZ1027200 | MGnify/ENA primary metagenome ERZ1027200 (study PRJEB26926, sample SAMN06164742) | human gut metagenome | biome: ENVO:00009003; feature: ENVO:2100002; material: ENVO:00002003 | host: Homo sapiens | place: USA | collected 2012 ...
GAGATTGCCTCTTGTCTCGTGGGCTCGGAGATGTGTATAAGAGACAGGAATATGACGTAAATTCGCTTGGAGTGCTTCCGTTTTTTGAAATGCTCCGGCGTGAAAATGAAAAGAAAAACAAACAAATTCGTTTTGGAGTGCTTTGCGGGACGATCGTGATCATTCCGGCGGAGGCAAAAGAGGCGTTAGAGCAGGAGATCGGAACGAGTGGAAAAGTCACATTCAGCAGGATCGGAAATCTTCCTGAGACAGATTATCTTAAGGTGACGGCTGTTGGAAATGCACATTTTCTGACAGGGGCGGTAACCAATGTCTTCTCAAAAGGCTATATGCAGGTGCTGGTTGGCACAAAATCGCTGCTTGGGGAGGGATGGGATTCTCCTTGCATCAATTCCCTGATCCTTGCAAGCTTTGTCGGTTCATTTATGTTAAGTAATCAGATGCGTGGGCGCGCTATCCGTGTGATGAAGGAACAGCCGGAAAAAACAAGTAACATCTGGCATTTAGTATGCCTGAGACCGTGGGATGAGGTGCTGAAGGCAGACGACAATCAGATCAGCGAAGATTACAGTATGCTGGAACGAAGGATGGAACATTTTCTAGGTCTGCATTACACGGAAAATACGATCGAAAATGGAATAAAACGGCTGTCAATTATTAAAACTCCGTTTAATAAAACAAATATTGACAGGATTAACAGACAAATGCTGAAAATGTCGGGACAGCGCGATACGCTAAAAAAACGTTGGGACAGTGCGCTTGCAATCTATGACAAAATGGATATTGTGGATGAGACAGAGGTGAAAGACAAGTTTGTGACGAGTGTTGTTTTCTGGGATGCGATTCTCACAATGATCCTGTCAGCAATTTTATTCCTGATCGGGGCAATTGGGGCAGGTGTCGTGGCGGGAGCGACCCGAAATGGACATTTAGCCGGAATCTGCTATTTCTTCATTGTTGTCGGACTGACTGGAATCATGATACGTTTTCCGAAAATTTTCATGCTGTGGAGTCCGTTAAAAAGATTAAAGGCATTTGGAAATGGAATCCGTAAAGCGCTGGAGGAGCAGCAGCTTCTGGAAGAAACACACTGCAAAGTAGTGGCAGAATCGCCGGGACCGGATAACCATATCATTTATCTGTCCGGTGGAAGCGGCAGGGATAAAGCGTTGTTTGCGCAGTGTGTCAATGAGTTTTTTGATGTGATCGACAACCAGCGTTACATACTTGTGAAAAAGAAGGGTCGGAAAGGACTGAACGGTTTCTATGCCATTCCAAATTGCTTTTCGAAAAAGAAGGAGGATGCGGAATGTTTCGCAAAATGCATGCATCCGTATATTGGAGGCTATGACTGTGTGTATACAAGAAATGAAAAAGGAAGGGAACTTCTGTTAGAAGGCAGGGTAAAGGCACTTGCCAATCGGGAGGAGCGTTGTATTTCCCATAAAAAAGTAAAAGGGGCATTGGAGTAAGATGACGCAGGACAAACTCCGGTCAGGAGTTTGTCTTACTGAAAAATGCAACGCAGATTCCGCCGGGACCCGTATGGGTTCCGATTGTGCTTCCAATGGAACTGATAGGCAGTTCTTCCACATAAGATTTCCAGAGATCGGTGTTATCTTCTATGTATTTTTGCAGAAGGGAATCTTCTAATCCGGTATAACCGAGACAAAGCGGCATGGAGAAATCAATACCATTGCATTTTGCAATTTCCTCCCGGAGCATATTGCAACCGTTTTTTGAGCCGCGAGCTTTTCCAAGAACTGCAACCTCTCCGTCGGCAATTGTGATCACCGGTTTAATGGAGAGCAGATTTCCGGCAAGAGCGGCAGTCTTGGAAATGCGTCCGCCGCGTTTTAAATATTCTAAGGTATCTAATAACGCCAGAACGCGGACATCTTTCTTTTTCTGATCCAGAGCTTTTGCAATTTTAGAGGCAGAAGCACCGGCATCTCTGAGACGGCAGGCATACATCACAAGAATCTGTTCGCCAAGACATACATTTTCGCTGTCAACGATCGTAATACAATCTTCATAACCATCCAATGCAATATTGGCACTCTGAAAAGTACCGGAAAGCCTGGAGGAAAGTGTGATGACAACTGCTGTGTCTTTTTTTTCTTTCACATCTGCATAAAGCTGCTCGAAATCATGTGGCGGAATCTGGCTTGTGGTCGGCATACAGTCACTCTTGATCAGTTTTTCGTAAAATTGCTGGTGGCTTAATGTGATGCCATCCAGATATTCTTCCGTACCAAAAATTGTTTTCAAAGGTAAAAAATCAAGTCCTAATTTATCTGCCTGTTCCTTTGTCAGATCAGAGGCAGAGTCTATTATAATTCGTACACTCATCATAATCTCCATTTCAAAAATATTATTTTTGACTTCAAACATTGTGAAATCCGTTCTGAACAATGAAATAGCTTAGCCAGAAAATTTATTTTGTTAAAATGCTTTGAAAATCAAACTATTATAAACAATAGACGAAATGAAATAGAATGTCAATAGTATTTTGATAATCAAACTAAATGGAACGCATTGAATAATTATGAAACAATCCATTCATACTAATCATAAAATTGCTTCGCAAAACAAGGAGGCTAAATCCTCTGCTCCTGCATGGGCAGTCGCATTTTGCTTCGCAAAACAAGGAGGATTTATGAGTTCATTATGGACGGAAAATATAGAAATGCCGGAGTTTCCGACTTTGGAAAAGGACATCCGGACACAGGTTTTGATCATTGGCGGTGGTATGGCGGGTGTTTTGTGCGCCTATTTTTTACAGCAGGCGGGTGTTGATTACTGTCTGTTGGAAAAAGACCGCATCTGTCAGGGTGTGACCGGGCATACAACTGCAAAAATTACGGCGCAGCACGGATTGATTTACGAAAAATCATTACAGTCCATGGGACAGGAGCGTGCAGAACTGTTTCTGAAAGCAAATTTAAGAGCAGTGGAAAATTATAAAAGTCTGGGGCGTTTTCTGGACTGTGACATGGAAGAGACAGATTCTTATCTGTATTCGGTCAGGGAGCGTCGGAAGTTAGAGAGTGAAATACAGGCATTGGGCAGTCTTGGATTTCAGGCTGATTATACGGAGGACACGGAGTTACCGTTTGAAGTGGAGGGAGCAATACGGTTTCCGCGGCAGGCGCAGTTCCAGCCACTCAAATTTGCCGCCGGGATCAGCAAAAATCTGAGAATCTATGAACATTCTGAAGTGCGTGAGATGACAGAGTATTTTGCATTGACAGAAAAAGGTTCAGTCGCAGCAGAGAAAATTATCATTGCGACACATTTTCCGTTTATTAATACGAGAGGTTCCTATTATTTAAAGTTATATCAGAATCGTTCTTATGTACTTGCCTGTGCGCATGGAAAAAATCTGAAGGGTATGTATCTTGAAGCAGATAATATCGGATTGTCCTTGAGAAATTATGAAGACTATCTGCTGATAGGCGGAGGCGGTCACAGGTCTGGAAAGGAAAAAAGCAACTGGGATTTACTGCGCGATATCGCAAAGGAATATTTCCCGGAAGCAAAGGAACGCTATTTCTGGGCAACACAGGACTGCATGTCTCTGGATAAAAGACCATACATCGGTCCATACAGTAAAAACACACCGGATCTTTTTGTGGCAACCGGATTTGGAAAATGGGGGATGACAGGTTCCATGCTGGCAGCAATGATCTTATCAGACCTCGTACAGGAAAAACACAATGAATATTCTACTGTTTTTTCACCATCACGCAATATGTTAAAACCACAGTTAATTTCTAATCTGGGTCATGCACTTGTGGGGATTGGAAGGATTGGCGGAAAAAGATGCAGTCATATGGGATGTGTCCTTCAGTGGAATAAAGAAGAACAGACATGGGAATGTCCATGTCATGGATCAAGATTTTCAGCAGATGGGAAGGTGTTGGATAACCCAGCCTGTGATGGACTAAAAAAGAAACATAAAAAATAGGTATTGAGATTCAAAATAAGCAGTGGTATGATACAAAACCGGAATAAAAACAAAGGAGAAAAATCATGAAATATGTAAGACAGCTTTTAATTATTCTGTTCGTTTCTTTTTTTGGTGAACTTTTAAAATATATCATACCACTATCCATACCGGCGAGTATTTATGGCATGGTACTTCTTTTCCTTGCATTGGAATTGAAAATTTTAAAGGTGTCAGACATCAAAGAAACAAGTAATTTTCTGATCGAGATCATGCCATTGATGTTTGTGCCGGCCGGAGTAGGACTTCTTGATTCGTGGGGAGCTCTGCAGCCGATCTGGATACAGGTGGTTGTCATTACGCTGATCTCAACGGTGATCGTCATGGGAGTTTCCGGAAGCATCACGCAGTTTGTGATCCGTAAAGGAAAGAAAAAGGAGGAGTAGGAACATGAAATCATTTTTGACAGATTCCGTTTTCTTAGGTGTTGTAGTCAGTCTGTTGACCTATGAGTTTGGTTTATGGTTTAAAAAGAAAGTAAAAATCGCAATATTTAATCCACTTTTAATTTCTGTAATTGCAGTTATGGTATTTCTGGTGGTGTTTCATATAGACTATGCAGATTATCAGGAAGGAGCAAAATACATAAGTTATCTGTTGACGCCGGCGACTGTCTGTCTGGCAGTTCCTCTGTATGAGCAGTTTGAGTTACTCAGGAAAAATCTGAAAGCTGTCATAGCAGGAATTATTTCCGGGGTATTTACCAGCATGACATGTATTCTGGTTCTGGCTTTGCTTTTCCGTTTCGATCATCAGCAGTATGTTACATTACTTCCAAAATCTATCACAACAGCGATCGGAATGGGAGTTTCTGAGGAACTTGGTGGCTATGTGACAATTACTGTTGCGGTCATTATCATCACAGGAATTTTTGGATACATAACAGCAGATGCGGTATTAAAACTTTTTCATATTGAAGAACCTATCGCAAAAGGGATCGCAATTGGTTCTGCCTCCCATGCTGTAGGAACTGCAAAAGCGATGGAACTCGGCGAGATAGAGGGGGCAATGAGCAGCCTTTCCATTGCGGTTTCCGGTATTCTGACCGTTGTTGCCGCTATGGTTTATGCTAATTTGTTATAAAATTAAATTTGCTGTCTGTTTGTGACTATGTCAGATATATTTCTCCAAAAACAGGGAAAATGTGCAAGGATTATGGAAAAACTTACAAAAAAATTTATTCGGTGCAATAAAAACATCTATTTGTGCATTAATAGAGTGAAAGGAGTGAAATGATGATACTTTTTGCCTTGACGTCGGACATTAAGCAATCAACAGACTATGCAGATTTGGACAGTCTGCTTTACGGCATTTCCAACGGTGACAAGAAGTGCCTGGAGCAGCTGTATCAGGTTACGCACACATCTGTTTACAGTTTTGCCCTTTCGGTTTTGAAAAACCACCACGATGCAGAGGATGTTCTCCATGACTGTTACGTTGCTGTATGGAATGGAGCAGAAAGCTATGTTTCCCGGGGAAAACCGATGGCATGGATTATAACCATTGCAAAAAATCTGTGTTTGCAGCGGATGAGGGAGCGCAAGAAAGCGGAATGTACATCGCAGGAAGGCTGGGAACTTGCTATCCCGGATACTGATATGCTCACAATGGAGGACAGAAGTATTCTCGTCACCTGCATGGAACAATTGTCCGATGAGGAACGGCAGATAGTGATGCTTCATGCGGCGGTCGGATTTAAACACAGGGAAATTGCCAGGATTATGGAACTTCCGCTGTCGACGGTACTTTCAAAATATGCACGAGCCTTAAAAAGGCTGAAACAATATTTGCAATAGGAGGTGGCAGCAATGACAAATGACGAATTGAATGAGAAAATCCGGCAGGCATGTACTCACGCAGCACCGGATGTGTTGGATGCTGTTCTTTCCGACTGCAATGAGCAGAAAGGACGAGTGATATTGATGACGACAGAAAACAAGAAAAAAACATGGGCAGTTCGAATGGCAGGTTTGGCTGCCGGTTTGTGCCTGATCCTTGGAGGTGGATTGGGAGTCAGGAATTATCAGGTCAATCATACGGTAGATGCTACGGTTTCGCTGGACGTAAACCCGAGCGTGGAGATTAAGATCAATCAGAAGGAACGTATATTGGATGTGATTCCGCTGAACGAGGATGGCAGAACCATTGTCGGTGACATGGATTTCTCAGGCAGCAGTCTTGATGTTGCAGTGAATGCCATAATCGGTTCGATGCTTCAAAACGGCTATCTCAATGAGCTGGCCAATTCCGTTTTGATCAGTGTGGACAATAATGATCCGGTTCGGGGCATGGCATTGCAGGAACGGCTGGCGGACGAAGTCAATAAACTGCTTCAGACCGATTCATTCAGAGGGGCTGTATTGAGTCAGACGGTTGTAAAGAGTGATGAGCTCCAGCAGATGGCAGAACAATATGGGATTACGCTCGGAAAGGCACAACTGATTCAGGAGATTCTCGGCAAAAACTCTTTACACACATTTGATGAACTTGCTCCATTGTCCATCAATGAACTGAATATTCTGCTGGGGAAGGAAGGGGCAGAAACCCATGTTGAGGTTGTTGGAACGGCCAGTGAAAAGGGATATATCGGGGAGACAAAGGCCAAAGAGATCGCACTGGCAAAGGCGGGTGTATCTGAGAGCGACCTGACATTTTATACAGTTGGACTGGACACGCATAAGGGAGTCATGGTCTATGATGTAGAATTTATTTCGGGCAGTTACGAATTTGACTGTGAGGTTAACGCAATGACCGGTGAAATCGTAAAATTTGAAAAAGAATACGATGGCGCTGCTGTTTCAAATGTATCGGTTGAAGAGCACGGGGAGCAGTCGGAGCACAGTCAGACGGAAGAAAACCAGGCTGTCAGCAATATTTCACTGGAAAAGGCCAAGGAGATTGCACTGGATCATGCAGGGGTAAAAGCTACAGATGCGACTTTTGTAAAAGCAAAAAGTGACTATGAAGATGGACGTGCTGTTTTTGAGATTGAGTTTGTTGTTTCTTCCGGCAATACCATCAAGGAGTATGATTATGAGATTGCTGCATCTGACGGAAGTATCATAAGCTATGACTACGACATTGAAGGAGATAGTACACCTACAGCAATACAAGCAGGCAGCAGTCAGAATACAAGTGAAATTTCACTGGAAAAGGCCAAGGAGATTGCTTTATCCCATGCCGGTGTTGCAAGTGCCAATGCTTTTGAGATGGAGGGAAAACTGGATTGGGATGATGGCATGTCTATTTATGAGATTGAATTTAAAGCTGGAGGCTATGAGTACAACTATGAAGTTGATGCAGCCACAGGATCGATTGTCGAATTCGATAAGGAGTGGGATGATTAAGTGATTCCAATTCGGTAACCAAACCCGCAGAATTTCATAAAATAATCTGAAAATATTTTTATGGAAGAAAATATGTATTGTCAGAATCGAATCAGTTATCGTGTACAGGAAGGAGACTCTCTGTACAAACTTGCAAAACAGTTTCATACAACCGTAACCGAACTTATCCTGCTCAATTCCGGGGTGAACCCATACAATCTTCAGACGGGAATGCGCCTGACGATCTGCCCGGGAGAGGGATATGTGGATGAGAATGAGAGCAAACCATCCGAGGGGAACACGAACAAACCAACTAAGACTCCTGTGGGTGGAATTGTCATTATCCCGGGAACTACGACACAGCCGGAAAACAACATGGGCGTGGATCTGCGACAGCGCATGCGCATGGCATGGCTCAATCATATTACACTTGTAAAATTCTATCTCATCAGCTTTTTTGAAAACCTGTCAAGCCAGAATGCGTGGAAAGACGCCGTGTACAAAAATGCAGAGGAGATTCTTGCGATTTTTGCTCAGTATTATCCGGATTCTGCAATGCAGAGATTCCGCAAACTTTTTATGGAGCATTTGCGTCTGACCGATGAAGTTGCAGCCGGCTTAAAGGCTGATCCGGCTTTTTCGGGAGCAGCTATGGAAAACTGGTATATCAATGCGGAAGAGATTGCATCCTTTTTGAGCAGACAGACACCGGCCTACAACGAGACAGAATTGAGAAAAATGTTCTACGATCATCTCGATATGGAGCGCCAGCAGATGGAAGCATATCTGGACGGCGATTATGTGACAGATATCGAAATCTATTTAAGATCACAGCAGAATATGATCGAGCTCGCCGATTTTCTTGCGAGCGGACTTCTTGCGCGGTAAATCGTATTATTACTTCTGATTTTAAGTATCATAATCATAAATTATAAGTGGTTGACATAATTCTAAACAAGAACGCAGAAAAGCCGAAAAACCGCTTTATTTTAAGAAAAATAGTTTGACGAAATTTGCATTTATGATAAGATATAGTCGTTAGTCCTGACCGGGAAAAGAAAAACTGCAATCAGGAAAGTGACGGCTGGCTGTGATCAGCCGGTGATAATAGAGAAACAGAATCGAAGGAGTTTGAAAAAATGATTAAAGTTGTGAAATTCGGTGGAAGCTCTCTTGCAAGTGCAGAACAGTTTGCAAAGGTTGGTAAGATTATCCATGCAGACAAAGAGAGAAGATATGTAGTGCCTAGTGCACCGGGAAAAAGAAATTCTAAGGACACAAAGGTAACGGATATGCTGTATGCATGTTATGACCTTGTGGAAAAGGATGAAGATTTCCGTGTGATGTTAATGAAAATCAAAGACCGTTATGACACAATTATTAATGGTTTGAACCTAAAACTTTCTTTAGAGGAAGAATTTAAGAAAATCTCCGAGAATTTTAAAAATAAAGCAGGTGTTGATTATGCAGCGTCCCGCGGTGAGTATCTGAATGGTATCATTATGGCAAACTACCTTGGATATGAATTTGTGGATGCGGCAGAAGTGATCTTTTTTGATGAGGATGGCAACTTTATGCCGGAGCAAACAGATAAAGTACTGTCTGAGCGTCTTGCCAAAATAGAGCGTGCGGTCATCCCGGGATTTTATGGCGCAAAAGAGGATGGAACCATCAAAACATTTTCGCGTGGGGGTTCTGATATCACAGGATCTATCGTTTCGAGGGCAGTGCGGGCAACCTGTTATGAGAACTGGACCGATGTCTCAGGATTTTTGATCGCAGATCCAAGGATCATCGACAATCCAAAGCCAATCAAGACGATCACTTACCGTGAACTCCGCGAGCTCTCCTACATGGGAGCCGGCGTACTGCATGAGGATGCGGTATTCCCTGTGCGCAAAGCTGGTATACCGATCAATATCCGTAATACGAATGCACCGGAAGATGAGGGAACCTGGATCGTGGAGAGCACCTGCCATCAGTCAAAATATACGATCACCGGTATCGCAGGTAAAAAAGGTTTCGTTTCTGTGAACATTGATAAAGATATGATGAACTCCGAGATTGGATTTGGCAGAAAAGTGTTATCTGCATTTGAAGATAATGGAATTTCATTTGAACATATGCCATCCGGAATTGATACAATGACAATCTTTGTACACCAGCCGGAGTTTGAGGGAAAAGAGCAGGCTGTCATTTCGGCTATCCATAGATATGCACAGCCGGACAGCATTGAGCTGGAGAGCGATCTTGCACTCATTGCAGTTGTTGGCCGTGGTATGAAATCCACACGCGGAACAGCAGGAAGAATTTTCTCTGCATTGGCACATGCAAACATCAATGTAAAAATGATCGATCAGGGATCATCTGAGTTAAACATCATTATTGGTGTAAGCAACGCAGATTTTGAGAATGCGATCAAGGCGATTTATGATATTTTTGTTATTACACAGTTATAGGATAAATGAAAAAACAAACTACTTTTCGTAAGACAATTGAAAAAGTATGGAAGAATAGGGCTGCAATCGTTATCGCAATTGCAGCCACTGTTTTTATGTGCGGATTGACGGCGCTGGAGTTTGTGGCGCTTCGGATGGAATGGAATCTTCCGGTGCTTGCGCATGTGACAGGTGACTCTGACAGCTATATTTTTGAGGAGTACAGAAGTGATGAGATGAAGCTGGATGACAGCACAGAAAACGTATTGCTAGAAGAGGATATGCGGCAGGGGAAAAGCCAGAGCCGGGACGACCGGCAGGAAGATATCACGCAGAGCGAAAGCCAGAGTGAGAAATCCGGGAAGGATGCAGCACAGGGCGAAAGCCAGAGTGAAAATCGGCAGGAAGATGTTTCACAGAAAGAAAATACACAGGAAAAAGATTCACAGCAGTCTGCTTCAGACGAAACGGAATTTCCTTATTACATAAAAATAAACCGCAGACAAAACTGCATTACTGTATATACTTTAGACGAAAATGGCGAATATACGGTTCCGTATAAGGCGATGATCTGTTCCACAGGATTGTACAATGCAACACCGCGCGGCACATTTCATTTATCAACCAAATATCTGTGGCGGGAATTGTACGGAAAAGTATATGGTCAGTATGCTACCAGGATCACAGGAGGCGTTTTGTTTCATTCGGTTCCATACTACAAAAAATCAAAAAGTGCTCTGTGTACAGAAAAATATAATAAACTCGGACAGCAGGCATCTATGGGATGTGTGCGGCTCACGGTGGAAGATGCAAAATGGATTGCAGATAACTGTCCGTCCGGGACAACCGTAGAAATCTATGATAATGATGATCCGGGACCATTGGGAAAACCTGAGGCAGCGCATATTGATACAGACAGTCCGAATAAAGGATGGGATCCGACAGATCCGGATGTAGAGAATCCATGGCATCAGCTGTCAGATGATGAATAAAAAATAAACATGAAAAAGGCGACATCGAAATTTTTTTTCTTTCAATGCCGCCTTTTAAACTATTTCATCCATTGGACTATACCTCACTATTCTTTTTTCTACTGTTCGTTCTGTTTGCTGTTCCATTTTGAAATTTCTAAACAATTTTTCTTATTGCCTATCATTTCTTTTATGAAACTCTCAAACAACTCTTTTGGACTTCTTCGCTTTTCTCTTCAATCTCTGAACCTGTTTTCTTATGACATTTGGAATTGTATCATATAAGAATGTTTCTGATCTGATACTAATTCAGGATTCCTTTCTTAGGATCGTCATGTTTTCATTTCATCTTTTGAAGGTAAAACCGAATGCAATTACTGTTTTGGTGGACTGTACCTCGATTCTTTTAAAATTCTTTTGGGTAAATCGTTATGTTTCTGGTGGTCCGTACCTCCTGTCTTTCATATTCTATTAGGTATTTCGTTACGTTTCTGGTGGACTGTACCTCCTTTATTTTTTTTCTCTCTTGTTTTTTGTTAATTTAGTTATAACCTGTCTCTTATACACAT
>ERZ1027200.1153-NODE-1153-length-11149-cov-4.881287_pt1 | contig 11149 bp, 8 predicted proteins | sample MGYA00519271_ERZ1027200 | MGnify/ENA primary metagenome ERZ1027200 (study PRJEB26926, sample SAMN06164742) | human gut metagenome | biome: ENVO:00009003; feature: ENVO:2100002; material: ENVO:00002003 | host: Homo sapiens | place: USA | collected 2012 ...
CACCGGATACTAAGATCTTAGCGTCCATGATGTTCTCTGCACTCTTAGCTTCTTTTACAACTTTTAAGATTTCAACATATTTGTTGTCAGGAGTAAATCCTGGGTTGTACTCGATAACTTCTGCTTTAGCACCTTTTACAGGCTCTAATTTCTGCATAACGCCCGGACGTACTGTTGCCATCTGAGGACGTGTGTTAGGGCAAGCGATAGTAGCGATTGTGTTACCACCGAATGCAGGACGAGTCATTAATAACTGGTTTGCAACACCTTTGAACTCACCGATTTCAAGTACAGTACAATCTGCTGTTAAACCTGTTTTAACTCTTGCGGATACACGAGGTCCTAAATCTCTACCGATTGCTGTAGCACCTACTAACATGATCTCCGGTTTGTACTCTTTGATTACAGATGCAAGTGCATGAGCATATGGCTCTGTTCTGTAGTCTTTTAATTCAGGATCGTCTACAACGATAACTTTGTCAGCACCGTACTCTGCTAACTCGTCAGCAAGGCTCTTTACGTCGGAACCAATAAGTACAGCTGTAACATCAGTGTTTAAATCTTTTGCTAAGTCTTTACCCTTTCCAATTAACTCAAAAGCGATTGGGGTTAACTCATTGTCAACCTGCTGTGCAAAGACAAATACTCCTTTATATTCCTCTAAGTTCATTTTTTCCACTTTTATTCACCACTTTTCCTTATTCTTATTAGATTACATGTTTCTCTTTTAATTTACCCATGATGTAGTCAACAGACTCTGTTGCATCAAGAGTAACTTTTTCGCCTGCACCTTTACGAACTTTGTCAGATGCTTTTGCGATCTGTGTAGGAGAACCTTTTAATCCAAGGTCAGAATCATCTACGTCTTTTAAGTCAGCTCTGCCCCATACAGTAATCTCCTGATCATAAGCATCGAAGATTCCGCCCGGAGTCATGTAACGTGGCTGGTTTAACTCAGATAATGCTGTAATTAAGCAAGGCATTTTTGCTTTTAATTCATGGTATCTGTCTTCATACTGACGCTGTACGATAACAGAATCTCCATCAATCTTGATATCCTGTGCATAAGAGATTACAGGAAGATTTAAATGCTCTGCAATCTGTGGTCCAACCTGTGCAGTATCACCATCGATAGCCTGACGACCTGTAATGATTAAATCATAATCGATGTTTCTAAGAGCTCCTGCGATAGTTGTAGATGTAGCCCATGTATCAGCTCCACCTAATACTCTATCTGTTACAAGGATTCCCTTGTCAGCTCCCATTGCCATAGCTTCACGAAGAACTTCCTCTGCTTTTGGAAGACCCATTGTAAGTACAGTAACCTCTGCGCCGTACTCATCTTTAATTCTCAGTGCTGCCTCTAAACCAGCTTTATCGTCTGGGTTCATGATTGTAAGCATCGCACCTCTGTCTAATGTACCGTCCGGATTAAATTTAACTCCGCCTTTTGTATCCGGTACCTGTTTTACACATACAACTATTTTCACGGTAATTTCACTCCTTATGTTTGATTTAATGACTTCATTTTCAATCCGCTGGAATCGCGATTATTTTAATAAAGCACCAGAGATAACCATACGCTGAACTTCTGAAGTTCCTTCGTAAATCTCTGTGATCTTAGCATCACGCATCATACGCTCTACATCGTACTCTCTGATGTATCCATATCCACCGAATAACTGAACAACTTCTGTTGTAACAGCCATTGCTGTCTCTGCTGCGAATAATTTTGCTTTTGCAGCTTCTACAGAGTAAACTTTCTGGTTTGCTTTTGCCATTGCTGCTTTATAAACTAACATCTGAGCGGCTTCAATTCTTGTTGCCATATCAGCTAACTTGAACTGTGTATTCTGCTGCTGTGCGATAGAACGACCAAACTGCTTTCTTTCTTTTGTATAAGCAATTGCGCGCTCTAATGCACCTTCTGCAATACCAAGTGCCTGGGAAGCGATACCAATACGTCCACCATCTAATGTATGCATAGCGATTGGGAATCCTTTTCCTTCAAGTCCAAGTAACGCATCCTTTGGAATTCTGCAGTCTTCAAAAATTAACTCATAGGTAGAAGATCCACGGATACCCATCTTCTTCTCTTTTGTTCCGAAGGAGAATCCCGGAGCACCTTTTTCTACGATAAATGCGGAGAAGTTCTTTTTCTTTCTTCCTCTCTTGTCCTCTGTAATGCTTGTGATAGCGATTACAATATAAACATCTGCAACTTTACCATTGGTAATGAAACATTTTGATCCGTTTAATACCCATTCGTCACCGTCTAAAACAGCTTTTGTCTGAGCACCCTGAGCATCTGTACCAGCACCTGGTTCTGTCAATGCGAAAGCACCAAGTTTCTCGCCTGTAGCAAGTGGTCTGACATATTTCTGTTTCTGTTCTTCTGTACCGTAAGTCATAATTGGATCAATGCAGAGAGAAGTATGTGCGGAAACAACAACACCTGTTGTAGCGCAAACTTTTGATAACTCTTCTACACACATAACATATGTTAATGGATCACATCCCTGTCCGCCGTACTCCTTTGGTACCGGGATTCCCATGAATCCATATTTTGCCATTTTCTTAACTGTCTCTGCTGGGAACTGTTCTGTCTCATCAGTTTCCTGTGCAAGAGGTTTTACTTCGTTTTCAGCGAATTCTCTGAACAGAGAACGCGCCATTTCATGTTTCTTGTCTAAAGTGAAATCCATGATTTCAAATCCTCCTAAACCTTAATATCTGTTAATTACTGAGCGTCAACTGGTGTTTTTGTGCGGTCAGCATTGTATACATAGAATCCTTTTCCGCTCTTAGCACCAAGGTTACCACCACGAACCATTTTGCGGATCAATGGGCATGCACGGTATTTGCTGTCGCCAGTCTCTTTGTAAAGAACATCCATAATAGCAAGGCAGATATCAAGACCGATGAAATCTCCTAACTCTAATGGTCCCATTGGATGGTTTGCGCCAAGTTTCATAGCTGCATCGATACCTGCGATATCAGATACACCTTCCATTTTGATGAATGCTGCTTCGTTGATCATTGGAATTAAAATACGGTTTACAACGAATCCTGCTGCTTCATTTACCTGTACAGGTGTTTTTCCGATCTCAACAGAGATTTTCTTAATAGCTTCAACAGTCTCATCCGGTGTATTTACACCAGCGATAACTTCGATTAATTTCATACGGTCTGCAGGGTTGAAGAAATGCATACCAACCATTGGACGTGTAAGACCATTTCCGATCTCTGTGATGGAAAGGCTGGATGTATTTGAAGCAAAGATACACTCTGGTTTTGCGATCTTATCTAATTCCTGGAATGTTGTTTTCTTTACTCCCATATCTTCGAATGCTGCTTCTACGATCAGATCGCAGTCTGCGCAAAGGTCTTCTTTTAATCCTGGAGTGATTTTAGCAAGGATAGCATCAACAGCTTCCTGTGTCATTTTTCCTTTTTCTACAAGTCTTGCATAACCTTTCTGGATTTTGGCTTTTCCGCCGTCAGCCCATTCCTGCTTAATATCGCAGAGAGCTACCTCATATCCTTCTACCTGAGCAAATGCTTTTGCAATACCCTGTCCCATGGTTCCTGCACCAATAACACCAACTTTCATGTTAGTACCTCCTGAATTCATTCTGAATTTTTAATATGTAATGGAAACGCCCGGAAAAGCAGTTACCCGCTTTCCGGACAGTTTTGTCTGATTAATTATCTCTCAACGATTGTAGAGCATCCCATTCCGCCACCGATACATAATGTAGCAAGACCTCTGTGGGAATCTCTCTTCTGCATCTCATGCAATAATGTTACAAGGATACGGCATCCGGAAGCTCCTACTGGATGTCCAAGTGCGATTGCACCACCATTAACGTTAACTTTGGACATATCGAAATGTAAATCTCTTGCAACTGCGATAGACTGAGCTGCGAAAGCTTCGTTTGCTTCGATCAGATCCATATCATCAATTGTAAGTCCTGTCTTAGCTAATACTTTCTTAGTGGAAGCAACAGGTCCAACACCCATGATCTCTGGTTCAACACCGCCAAGTGCTCCGGCTACCCATGTAGCCATTGGTGTAACACCAAGTTCTTTTGCTTTCTCTTCGCTCATAACAACGATTGCTGCTGCACCATCATTAATACCGGAAGCGTTACCTGCTGTAACAAGTCCACCCTCTTTACCAGAGCAGCATTTTAATTTTGCTAAAGACTCTGCTGTTGTACCTGCACGAGGTCCTTCATCTGTCACGAAATCTACGATCTCTTTTTTCACTTTAACCGGAACCGGAACGATCTCATCTGCAAATTTGCCTTCAGCGATCGCTTTTTCACATTTCTGCTGGCTGTTTGCTGAGAACTCGTCTAATTCTTCTCTTGTGATTCCATATTTATCACATACGTTCTCTGCTGTGATCATCATATGATAATGATTGAATGCATCTGTCAATGCATCGTTAACCATTGTATCGATGATCGTTGCATTGTTCATACGATATCCGAAACGAGCTTTTGTCATAGCATATGGTGCCATTGACATATTTTCCATACCACCTGCAACAACGATATCAGCTTCTCCTGCCATGATCATGGTAGCTGCATCATTGACACATTTCAAACCAGAACCACATACAACGTTGATCGTGATTGCTGGAACTTCGATTGGGAGTCCTGCTTTGATAGAAGCCTGACGTGCAACGTTCTGTCCCTGAGCTGCCTGGATTACACAACCCATTTTAACTTCGTCAACCATCTCTGGTTTAACACCTGCTCTTCTTAATGCCTCTTTGATAACGATTGCACCTAAGTCTGCTGCTGGAGTATTGCTTAATGCTCCACCCATTTTACCAATTGCTGTACGGCATGCGCCTGCTAAAACTACTTTTCTTGCCATTTTGAATTCTCCCTTCGGTTTTGTGGTACAAAACACCGCTCATAATATGCAGTATATTTTGTTTCCTTCATAATAAATCTGCCGAAAAACGTTGTTATTTTTTTAACAATCTTTTAGTAAAAAAAATAAATCTAAAATCTCTTCTTTTAAATTTAAATTTTCTTTTTCCTGATTTTCTACGTTTTTATGTATTCGGCTTTTTTATTGGCTTTTCAGTACTTTCTCATGCTACCATATTTTATTTTCAAATGCAATAGCTTTCTTTTTTTTTCACACTTTTTTCAGTATTTAAATTTGGTTTTTACCTATTTTATATACTGTTTTTCGTTAAAAAATTATCATGCGCAACCGCTCAATTCCACAAAAAAGAGACGTTTTTTGTATATTTCTTACAAAAACGTCTCTTTTTCCATTTGGTTTCAAAAATGATTTTTATGTAATTTGCGCATTGACAGCCGTATTAGTAGAATATGTGATGTCCGATGATCGTTCCTTCCAATCCGTCGATCACAGTTCTGAAATAGAGACAGCTGTTTGTGATGTTCCCGTTAAGCACCTCCTGTGCCGCCTGCATACAGGTATTATTTACCCCCTGCTCGAGGCGGAGCGCATATCGTCCACTGGCTACCGGAGAAAACTGTCCGCTCTGATAAATCACACCGGATACGGTATTCGGGAAATAAGAGCTTCGCACACGGTTCATGACAACACTTCCGACTGCAAGCTTTCCCTCATATGGTTCACCGTCTGCCTCACACTGGATGATCGCACCTAACAGGTAAAGATCACTGTCACTTGGGACATAAGAAAATTCGCCGTTGTTCTCAGCCTCCTGACGCTTGATCTCCGCCATTCTCGCAGCGTCTTCTTTTGCCTTCTGGATCTCTAACTGTTTTTCCAGTTCTTCCATCCGTGCGATCTGACTGTTGATATCATTGACTTTTCCCTGGGCGCTGCTCAATTCAGAATTGGTCTGGCTGATATTTGCCTGTGTTGAACTGATAAGGCTGTTTACAGAATTCTGTTTTACCTTCATGTCATCCTGCATGGCGAGCAGTTCCTGCTGCTCACTCTCGAGATCCTTCTTCTGTTCTTCAAGAGAAGCTTCCTCTGCCGCAATCTGTTCCTGCACCTGGATAAACTCCTCTAATTTCTGTCTGTCATACGAATTGATCTCCGAAATATACTCCGTCCGGTTCAGAAAATCAGAAAAGGATGATGCCGATAACAGCATCTCAAGCATCGGTGTATTTCCATTTTCATACATATAGCGGATACGTATCTTCATATCCTCATACTGGCTGGCTGACTGCTGCTTTGCAGCTTCCAGATTATCCTGCGTCTGATCGATCTCATCCTCAAGATCTGACAGTTCTTTTTTCTTATCATTGATCTGTGACTCAAGGGCATTCATGGACGAAACAATGTTGGTCATCTGTCCATTTAAATTGTTCAGGTCGCTCTCTAGCTGGCCTTTTTTTCCATTGATATCATCGACCGCATCCTGTGCATCTTTCTGCTGGTTTTTCAGATTGTTGATCTGATTTTTTGCATTGTCAATATCTTCCTGCGTGACATCTGCATAAGCTGTTGTCACGGTAAGACAGCACACTAATGCTGCCGCTGCAAATATTCTTTTTAAGGGGATTTTTTTCATAAGTACCTCATTCTGTCGAAATATTCCTGCATCTGCTCCTAAAAAATTTCTTTCAAGCACCATGATAGCAGATTGTATTTAACCTTTCAATATGCTATATTTGGTATGTATCAGCTTGTTTTTATTTTATCATATTTGCATCAGGAAAGGTATGGGGATATATGCAGTTTGTAAGATCACAGGATTTAAAGCCGGGAATGCGGCTGGCAAAACCCATTTACAATAAAATGGGGGTTTTATTGTATGAGCGCAACACAAAATTAACTCTTCAGAGTATAAACAGTATTGATAATTTCGGTCTGATTGGCATTTTTATTCTGGAACCGGCGGAGCCTGTTCCTCCTCTTTCCAAAGAAGACCTTGAATTTGAGCAGTTCCAGACTATCTATATGTTCAAATTGAAAGACTGCATGGACAAGCTTCTCGCACAGAAAAATATTCCGGCAATCACGGAACTCGTACAGAATATATACACACATTATGGTGCATTAGACCACAAACTTAATTTCACACAGAATCTCAGAAGTTCTGCCGATTTTGTATACAAGCATTCGATCAGTGTTGCAATCCTCTCTGCGATGATCGCAAATGAGATGCATATTGAGCCGGAAGACTCCCAGTCGCTGATCGCAGCTTCTTTATTATATGATTTTGGTTATCTCTCCGTTCCAAAGAGCATTTTAGATAAGAACGAAGATCTCTCTGCTTCCGACCGGGATCTTATCCAGTTAAAATCAGAACATGGGTATGAGATCATCCGTCCGCATTTTGCAGAACTCGGCTTGAATGAAACAAGCCTTGAGATCATCCAGAACATTATATTTGAAGACCATGCAACGATCAGCCCAAGACCTCCAAAACCACCGGTTCAGCTTCTGATCGATATATTGAAGGCTGCGGACAAATTTGACCGCCTGACTGCCATGAACATTAACCATGCACCAATGTCAGAGCTGGCTGCCATGACATTTTTTTACAGCCACATCTCAGAATATAACCGTTCTGTGATTGCCGCTCTGGCGGACAGCATCCAGATTCTTCCTACAGGTGCATGTCTCGATTTTGCAAACGGAGAAAAAGGTCTGGTGCTTGCTGACAATCCGGCTGATTTTCTGCATCCTATGATCCTGAATTTCAAGGATAACCAGATTTATGATCTGAGCAATCCGGAAACCTCGGATCAGTTACAGATTGTAGATATTATGAAGACAATGGACAACCGTATCGCCATCGACAGCGATACGCTTAAGCAGTTTGTTGCAGATCCATATATTAAGGCGACCGCTGACCGCTTCCGTGCGCAAAAAGAAAAAATAAACCAGCGCAGGAATGCAGCATCTGCCGTTCTGCCCACAAAACAGCCAGTTATGGACAAACCTGTCCCGCCTGCGTCACCAGTTTCAGCCGTATCCATTGCTGCCAGAAATGAGGTGACACCTCCTGTAAAGAAACAGCGTCCGGCAAAGCGAAAAAAATTAATTTAATCTGCATAATAGAAAGAAAGCTGATACCTTCAGACGTTTCATCTTTTCCGTCTGAATGCATCAGCTTCTTTTTTACTGTGCACTTGTCAAATAACTCGATACACAATATAATGTCTGTCCATTATAGTCAACTCTTGACCATCCATAGTCTGTATTGATTCCGGTTCTCGTCACGGTCTCGCCATTTTTTAAAACCGCAACAACTGCTGCATCCGGGTTTGTGACACTCGGAAGTGTTCTTAAATTCACTTCGATCTTCGCTGTCACCACATCATTGCATGCAGTAAATTTTGTTTTCAATCCATCTCCTGAGCCTGAGCCGTCCGTTGTTGTTGTCTCTGCAGCCGTATTGGCTGCTGGTGCTGTATACCCAAGATCTGTCGTCAGATAGCTGGACACTGCATACAAAGTCTGTCCATTGTAGCTTACCCGCGACCATCCACTGCTGCTCACGCCGGTTCTTGTCGCTGTCTCACCATTCTGCAAGGTTGCCACAACTGTTGCATCAGAACCCTGACTTGGAATGTTTCTGAGATTTGTGGACTGTTTTGCTGTAACCGTCTCATTTACATCAGAGAAATTCATCAACGCCTCCGCATCTGCACCGACTGTTTCCGGTGTCACATCACTTTTCGCATCTGCGGTTCCTGCATAACCGAAATAGGCAATATCGACATCGACCGGCTTACTGATTCCGGCTACCGTTCCCTGATTGGTGTACTGCCACATTGCATGTGTTCCAGTGTAATCGGACTGTGCGGTCTGTGGATACGGTACAGATGGATATTGAGACACCCAGATTTTATAAGTTTTTTCAATTCTTGAAGTATCCCATTTTGCATCGCCAAGCATCTCATTTTTTGCCGCATAAAACATTGGCGTATAGCCTCGGTTATAGATTTCATTTAAAAATGCAATTGCCATGTCCGTTCTCTCCGACTGTGTCATAGCGTACTGTCTGCTGTCTGCATTTTCAAACCCTTCACAGTTAAATGCAACCGGATAGGTGATCTGATACTGGGAAATATAATCTGCCACCCAGTCTGCCTCCTGCACCGCTTCATCCGTTGTGACGGCTGTCGAAAAGAAGTATGCCCCTATTTTTATCCCATTTGCCTGCGCTTCCTGCATGTTGTATTTTGCATTGGTATCCGCAACGATCTCGCCAGTCTTCTGCGTGCGATATCCGACACGTATCATGGCAAACTGTACCCCGGAAGCCGCCACCTGACTCCAGTCGATGGTTCCCTGATATCTGGCCACATCTATACCAAACGTTGTCTCACCCGATTCCGTCACATTTCCCGCCGATAACAGTGCAGTCACATCGACGCTCGCTCCCGTGTCAGTTCCCATATTACCATTCTGTGGATCGTCTTCCTCCACTTCTTCAGTGCTCTCGGTTGTGGCAATATTCCCCATTACTTCGGTGGTCTGTGTTTCTGTCTCTGTTGTCTCACTCTGCTCTGTAGACATTAAGTCAGCACTTGTGTCTTTATTTTTACTATTTTTTCCTAACAAAACCAGTGCCACAATCACAATGACAAGTAAAACCGCCACAACGATAATTGGTAATATAAAGCGGATATCCCGTGGTTCGTCATTCAATGATTCAAATTCAAGATCATCATCAAATTTCTTCATGCTTTTTCTCTCCTTTGTTGTTCTATCGTTTAACAGATATTTGTGAAACTCATCATAATCTACTTCACATTGTGAAAAATTAACAAAATTTTCGAAAACACTCTTCCGCTACGTGTCGCTGGTAACGGTACCAAGAAGCCAGTCACGACTTACGCCGCACCTGCCTTCTAAGTGCCAATCGAACTTGTTCGATTTCTGCTCCCCAGTGTTTTCTCAAGCTTTTGTCATTTTTTCACAATTCGATTTAGGTTTTCATGAGTTTCGCAATTACCTATTTATCGTTTCAATCTATCTCCGAATTAAGTTTAACACATCTGTGCAAATGGAACTACCGTTACCTGTTTACCAAGAAAAGTATGAGAAATGAAAAAATTCCTCCCACAGGTGCAAGTATTGTAACTGCTTTTTTTGTCTGATCTTTCAATAATAATTCCATGACTCTGAATAAACTTACACCGATCAGACCACCAACGGTATTTAAGATCACATCATCAATATCTGCTGATCCCACTGCAAAAATGTATTGTAAGACCTCAACAACCGCGCTTATCAATGCAACACATACGGTATTGACGAAGATGGATTTTCTTCTTATCAGCAACGGAAGGTAAACTCCCATCGGAATAAAAATAGCAATATTGCCCAATAAATTACTCAGCGCAAAAGCACGCGAAACCATGTCATCACTGAATAAATAGGCACCAATGGAATGAAACGGTATCAAATTTACCGATTGAAAAGATCCTGCTGCTTTTTTTCTGAAAAGAAGAAAAAATAAGAGTATAAAATAAATAATCATAACTCCATAAAATAAAATCTGATACAGAGCATTTCTGCAGTTTGCAATGGTATCCTGCTTCATAAATCCCCCTGTGCTTCTTCTATTATTTTTGCAATTACTTATTTGTATGATTATAAAGTCTAGCACATAGATGTAAAATTTTCTACCGATTTTTTTTCATAATTACGATTGGTCTTATTTCGTTTCTGTCTGCAAATCCAAAATCTGTTTTTCAAGTGTAGGATATAATGAGCGCAAGTGCGGCAAATACAAATTCATTTGTATTTGACGCACGGCGAAATAATTGAGTGATGAAATCACGAAATAATCTCAACTTTCACAGCCGATTCGGCACGAGATTCCATTTTGCTGAAAAATTCAATACATATGAATATTCATGAGTACAATTTCCAACCTTGTATTTTCAACAGTAAAAATCATTTGTATGCATTGAAAAATACTAGACATTTTATTATCATAAAGTGAGAACATGACTGAACACAAACGATGAGAAAATCCAATGGTTCCCGGCGTTTGACGCAGCGCTACAGATTGAACTTGGAGAGGAAGCAAAGTATCTGGAGTTCCATAACGTAAATTGCAGATTTTGTGGTGCGGTTCATAACGTTGATTGGGCATGTATAAGAATACTCTCACAAGGCTGTCTCTTATACACATCTGACGCTGCCGACG
>ERZ1027200.1156-NODE-1156-length-11125-cov-3.533062_pt1 | contig 11125 bp, 8 predicted proteins | sample MGYA00519271_ERZ1027200 | MGnify/ENA primary metagenome ERZ1027200 (study PRJEB26926, sample SAMN06164742) | human gut metagenome | biome: ENVO:00009003; feature: ENVO:2100002; material: ENVO:00002003 | host: Homo sapiens | place: USA | collected 2012 ...
CAGCCCGTTCCGGTCGAATCGTCCGTTTGGTGAACATATCCGCCTTGGATTCCAGCCTGCCGTTTTCGTCTACGTTTTCCAGAGAGCAAAGCAGATAATAAGACGAATCTTCCGAAAAAGCCTGTGCATTTGCACGGGAATTGATAAGTCCATACTGATCGGCGAATCGGTCATAGGACACATTCAGTTCCCGCTGTTTCTGGGCAATCGCGTCCTCTGGGTAATCGTTCAGCTGGTAGTCGATCAGTTCCTGCACAATGGCACGAAGCTCCACCATGCCCTTGATCCTGCCGGTGGCTGTCGCAGAAAGGTCAGCTTTCCGCATGATGCTATTCTCACGGAAGTAGACATCCCCATCTACCACCGCATAGGAAAAGTTCTTTACATTGGGGTCTGCCGGAATGGTTTCGCCCTGCAAGGACAGTTCTTCCTCCGGTGCCAGCTCCTGCGCTTCATAGTGACCGCCGATATGCTGCACAGCCTCATGCAGCTGGTCTCCCAGATCCTCATCCGGAATCGGAATGACCGTACATTCTTCCTTGCCGTACTGGGTACTTTCTGTTGTAATCTCACCCAGCACCATTTCTGGGTGGTCAACAAAGTAGCTGTTGAGGGTTATTCCCTCCGATGTCAGCCCCAGATGCACCCAATCCGGTTCGATATCAATAGGATGGTCTCTCTTTTGCAGAAAAATGATATCCGACACTACATCTGTACCGGCATTGGCACGGAATGCGTTGTTAGGAAGTCGGATGGCTCCCAGTAGTTCTGCCCGCTGCGCCAGATACTTTCGTGCATCCGGATTCTTGGAATCCATCGTATAGCGGCTGGTAACAAAGGCCACGATGCCACCGGGACGAACCTGATCCAGTGCCTTGGCAAAGAAATAGTTGTGGATAGAAAATCCGAGTTTATCATAGGGCTTATCGCTGACACGATAGTTGCCAAAAGGCACATTGCCCACGGCCAGATCATAGAAGTCGCGGCGGTCGGTGGTTTCAAAGCCTGCCACCTTGATTTCTGCCTGCGGATACAATTTCTGCGCAATGCGCCCGGTGATGGAATCCAGTTCCACACCATACAGTCTGCTTCCCAGCATGGAATCCGGCAGCATACCGAAGAAGTTGCCGACACCCATCGACGGTTCCAGAATATTGCCTTTCTCAAATCCCATACCGTCCAATGCCTCATAGATTGCACGGATCACGGTAGGGCTGGTGTAATGCGCATTCAGAGTCGAAGCCCTGGCTGCGGCATATTCTTCTTCCGTAAGAGCTGCTTTCAGCTCCTTATATTCGCCGGTCCAGGCAGTTTTCTCTGCGTCAAAGGCATCTGCCAGCCCACCCCAGCCGACATAATTGGCCAGCGTTTCCTGTTCCTCCGGTGTCGCATCCCTATGCTGATTTTCTAAGGCTTTCAGCGTGTAGATGGCATCCATGTTGGCACGGAATTTCTGTTTAGGACTGCCTTCGCCGAGGTGAAAGCTGTTGATGCGGTAGTTCTCCGCATGTTTTGCTTCATGCCCTGCCCGGAACGCTTCTTCTTTTCCAGAATTCAGATCAACCACCAGATTGTGCAGGTGAACATTTTCCTCATGCCCCAAAATTCTTGCCAGATTTTCCTTACTTTCCGAGCGGAAGATCGGATACACGGAATCCGGGTCCCGAAGTTCCACATCGAAAAGCCCGACTTTTTCAATCGTAAATGCCTTTCCGTCCAGATACAGCGTATCGCCAACGCGATAATCCGGCTGCACCGGAGCTGCGGGTTCTGGCTGCACAGTTGCAGGCTCTTTTTCAGCCTCCATGTTCCTGCCGCGAATCTCCTGCAACGCCTCTGATGCACTCACATAATCGGCAAATGTCTGTACTTTTCCGTCTGAATATCCGTAATACTCTTCTTTGACATAATCCCAGATGGCAAACGCATCCTTAGAATCCGGGAAGTTCTCGCCGGTCATCGTGGCTACAAACCGTTCATCCGGCGCATAGCCAGACTCTTTGGCAAGTTCTCTGGCGTGTTCCTGCATTTCCAGTACCAGAGGATCTGTCTCTGCGTGAGCCGATTCCTGTATTTCTTCGGATTCCACATCTGGGAATGGAATGTCCTGCTGCAAATTCTGCTTGCTCTGTTCAACATAGAGCCAGTCTTTTGCTTCCCGTTCCTGAACTTTTTCAATCAACTGCTGGCGGTAGGTCTCTGCCTCCCATTCGCTGGTAAACTCTTCGCTGACGCCATCCGGCTCCACATGAATGCCGTCCTGAATATCATCCCAGACCGCATAGCCATCGTCTGTCTCCATCACGGTAAACCGCTGGGGTGCCGCCAGTTCACTCCGGGCATAGACATCCGCAGCCGTATTCAGCATGTTGTCCACATGCTCATTTCCGGTATCGTAGCGTTCCGGTGGCGTTGGCGGAAACACATGGGCGGCAGTCGGCATAGGAAGCGGCGCGCCGTATTCCTGCTCCAGCTTCCGATACTCTTCCAGTTCCAGCGCAGTCAGATACTGACCATTTTCCACAAGCCGGTCTAACCGCTTATCCACCGCCGACCATGTGAGGCGCACTTCCCGGTCATGGTCATAATTGCGAAGCAGAATACCTCTTCCGTTATAATCGGCAAAACCGCGACTGCCATCCATAAAGGTATAGCTGTGGCCACCGAGACCGTATTCCGCTTTCAAGAATGCAGCTCGTTCTTTTGCGTCCCCTTGCTGCTGATACAGCGCATAAATACGGATTTTTCCGCCCTCAAAATTAGAACCTGTCCGCAGCATCCGGTCGATTTCATCCTCAGAAATAACAAAAGCGGAGGGCTTTTCGCTCTCCGCTTCTCTGGCTGCATTCTCTGCCGCCGCATCAATTTTCTGAATCTGCTCTGCTTCGGACTGAAACAGGCTCATAAAGTTCAACTGTTGATAAGTTCCGTCAGAATGACTTCCTCTGCCTGCGCTTTCAGCATGTTCATGTGCTGCACCCAGGCCATTTGGTTCGATTTCTTGTCCGGTGCCGGATTCGCTTTCAGAAGCTCCGCCATCATCTGCTCCATCCGTGCGGTCGCGGTCTCCTGAATCTCCCACAGGTGCGGATACAGCTTCTCGGTCAGGATAAGGTGATTGTACAGCAGCGTGTTGTTCTCCTGCAGGAACGCTCTGCGCATCCTCCCGTACTTGCCCAGGGGCTTCTGTTCCTGCACCGACAACTGGATGTCCGGAATCAGGTAATCGCCGTTCTTCGTGTAATTCAGCTCCATCATAGTTTTGGCTCCTTTCTGCCTGCTTATCTCTTTCATAGGTTCGGATCGTGCGTTCAATTTCCCGGAAGATCTGGCTGGACATTTCGCTGACCGCAGTTCCCAGCACATTGGCGGCAGCCTGCGTATTAAAATCAAAGATGTCCAGAAAATCCTCGTGTTCAAAATAGTCATCTGCATTGCCCACCGTCCGGGTAAAGACGGAATATGCGATGCTGACAGCGGCAGCTCTCTTAAAGGAAGCTCCGATGTTGAGTTCATCATATCCTTCCAGATAGGAATCTGCAACGATGTCACTGATCTGCCTGCGGTTTTCCTCCCAGTAATCCCTTGCAAGGCGTTCTGCCGCTTCCATGATATGATTTTCCAGAGACCCAGCACCGGCAGGAACATCAAATGCTGCATCCAGTGCGCGAATGATTGGCTGCTCATGCTCCGCATTCATTTTCCAGAGCTGTACCGGTCGGGAATTCTTCCGTTCTCCGGTATCTGCCACATCAAATACATACCGCAGTTTCGGCTGCTCGCCGCGCATGTCCAAAAGAGCAATGCCCTTGGAGCCACGCTTCACATAGCGGTTCATCCGATCATTCCAGAGATCGTACTCTGCACAGGCCGTCGCTTCTGGCCTCTGCTTATAGATCATCAGCTGCTCCGCAAAGGGATACTTATAAAGCCGCGCGGATGTGGTCAGAAACGCTGTCCACTGTTCTTTGCTGCCAGTGATCTGTGCCGCAGCTTCCTGCGCCATCTGCATATAATAAGCCGTTTTCGTCATCATCTATTTTTTCCTCCTCTCCTTTATTCGTCTGGATACAAATCCAGTGCCTCATATTCTGCATCCGTCATCTCTGCCAGTTTCGCAAGCAGCGAGGCCGTCCACCTGCGCAGGTTTCTATCTCTGCCGGTCAGACTTTTCTGCATCATCTGAAGCTCTGCAATCAGCCCTGTCCGTGTGCCAGGGCTGTAAAGCATCATGAGCATCCATTCGTCATCCGTAAAACGCATTTATAACTCCTTTTCTTCGCAGCACCTACGAGGCGGCGCAGGCGGCACCGCCTCCTGCTTTTCCTTCAGCTGATCCAGAACCGATGCTTTCTCCGCCGGTTCTTCCTTCTTTCCGTTATTGATTACGCCGTCAATCATGCCGTAATCGTCCTCCATCGCCATTTCTGCGGCTTTCAGGTAGTTCTCCGGTTTCAAAAATCCGGGCAGTTCCTGGAAGCCGATGGAATCCACATAGTGACAGCTTACAACACCATTCTGCCGTAAAGCCACGATGTCAGACACAGAAAGACTATGCCCAGTAAAATCATCAGGGCGGGAAACATTGAATTTCGAATACAGTTCCTCCAACATCGTATTCTGATCCTTGTAGGGAAGCAGCGGAGCCGTATAAACCACTTCATAATGGTCAATATCCGGTTCCAGCCCCATCCGTTCCAGTTCGCGCATAGACGAAAAGCGTTCATATACCGTATCCTCGATGCGGCGAAGCTGCAAAATCGCATACTGGTCGGTAGTACTGTCGAGAAATGCCATCATCTTCTCTTCTAATGCCTGATTTCCATGCACTTCATCCCATTTTTCAATTCTTGCCATCGTTCATTTCTCCCTTCTCCATAAACGGCAGGCCGTTTTCCTTTGCTTCCTGCCCGCTGCTGTTCCCGCCGCTTTTCACTATAAGGCGGTCGGATACCGACGCAGCGTTTCGGAATCGTATAAGTGACCGACCCATGCTCCCGGTGCTCCAAAATAAACTGCTCCGGATACTGTTTTCGCAGTTCCCGAAGCTTCTTAATCAGGCGGCTGTCATGGGTATAAATGCTGGCGGTATCCAGTTCATTATCAAAATTGATGACGGTTTCCTGCTCTGCCTTCGTAAGCTTGTATTTCATCGCTCTGCCTCCTTCGCCTTGGCAGCTTTCACCGGCGTATCCGTTCTGGAAGACAAATCCGAGAGTTTACCCAGCACAGATTCCCGTCTGCTGATTTCCGCTTCCTCTGCACGATCACAAAGTTCATCATAGTCAATCCGCGTCATGGTGCGGCCACCGAACCCATAATCCGAAAGAATCTGGTCTCTGGCTGCATTCATGCTGATTTCCGGGTTGTCGATCTGTCCACCGTCAATTTCCGTAAAGTCCTTATGATATAAGGTATAGTCGTAACCGTCCTCACAGGTCTGAATGGCAAGAAAGCCCTTGCTTCCCAAATCCCATGCACTGCGTTCTTCCGTAATCAGCGGCTCCGGGCGGCATGTACCACCGCCGCGTTCCAGCATTTCTGCCAGCTGACAGATGTGCAGAACATCATACCCCAGGCGCAGATGATATTCGTCCATATATTCGCAGCGAGCTGAGAACTTCCGGTTCGGATACTCGATCTCCACTGCACTGCCATCCGGAATTTTGAACCGATCCTCGTAGTTGCTGGTGATAAACCGGATATTTTTTGCATTCTCCAGCTCAGGATCAGCCTTTTTCATCTGCCAGAGAACCTTTCTGCCGCCGCGTACCTGCTCCAGCATCTCCGGAGCTACCGGCGCAACGGCAAGACCGTCAAGCTGGGGAATCTTCTGAAGTGCTACCACCCTTGCGCTTTCTTCCAGCGTAGAAGACGGCTGTTTATCCAACACATCCCAGCCAATGTGTCCCTCGGTGGCCTGCACCTTGCTGTCCATATCAAAACAATGGAATTCCACGCCGTCCTGCTTTTCCTGCAAGGAAAGCAGAGCGACATTATCCACCAGATAAGCTGCATTCATCATTTTCATGCTCATTTTTTACCTCCAAACTCCAGCTTAAATGCTGCTGCACCGTCCTCGCCGGTCTCTACATGAACGGTTGTGTCATAGTAACGATTGGACTTCCTGGAATAGCAATGGGTAAGCCGTGCTTTTCCACGATTTACCAGTTGCTTTGCCAGTTCCTCTGTCATCTGCTTTCCCAGTGTCTGAAAAAACCTGTTTTCCTTCCAGAGCGCAAATTTACAGCTCTTATCCCTGCAAAACCATCCTTTTGCCGTTTCGCAGACATCACTGCCGCAGGCGGGACAGGAACCAATGACCTTGCGTTCCGGCTGCATCAGCACATCGGCTCCTTTTACAGCCTCGTAGGTTTTAACAAGTCCGCTGACCATGCTGCTGATTTCGCCCATAAAGGCATCGCTGTCATACTCGCCGTGTTCTATTTTCAGCAGTTTTTCCTCCCAGTCTGCCGTCATGGATGGAGACTGAATCTGTTCCGGCACCACCGTCACCAGCGCATTTCCCTTGTCCGTAGAGCAAAGGTATCTCGTTTTCTTATCACCCCTACGCTCGATAAAGCCTTTCTGCACCAGTTTTTCGATGATGGCAGCGCGTGTAGCTGGTGTGCCGATGCCTTTTCGCTCTACACCAGCCGGAAATTCATCCGAGCTGGCACTTTCCATCGCTGAAAGCAGAAGATCTTCGGTAAACCTCTTGGGTGGGCTGGTCTTGCCTTCTTTCAGATCGACACCGGCAAGTTCCAATGTCATGCCTTCCGAAAGCTCCGGAAGATCACCCGCCTCCGCATTCTTCTCAGCATCTTCAACCGGCTTTCCTGCATATTGCCTCCAGCCCATATCCGTGACTGTTTTGCCTTTCGTGCGGAACTTCTGACCGGCACACTCCGCTTCTACTATGGTTTCTGCATAGTGGCAGGGTGTTCCGACCGCACAAATCAGCCGCACCGCCAGCAGAGTAAGAATCGCTTGTTCTCCACTGGGAAGCGAGGAAATGTCATAACCCACCACTGTTTTTGTAGGGATAATGGCATGGTGATCGGTGACTTTCTTAGAATTGATGACCTGCGCTGCATTCACCGGTGCCGGTACATCTGCCTGAATCTGAAAGCTCTGCTGGATCACAGAAACAAGTTCCGGCACCAGCGGTGCCATATCATCCGTCAGATACCGGCTGTCGGTACGGGGATATGTCACGAGTTTCTTCTCGTACAGAGCCTGTGTGTAATCCAGGGTCTGCTGGGCAGTGAATCCCAGCTGCCGATTTGCTTCTCTCTGAAGCGATGTCAGATCAAACAAGGCCGGGGGCTTCTCTGATTTTTCTTTCTGCTCCACCTTGGTAATGATGGCACTACCCGCCTGACAGCACTCTGCCACCAGTTTTTCTGCTTCTGCTTTTTCTTTCATCCGCTCACCGCCCGCTTGAAAATCCCGAAATTTCAATTCTGCCGAGTAGAACGGCTCCGGCTTGAACGCCCGGATTGCTGCATCCCGCATAACCACCATCGCAAGCGTTGGTGTCATCACGCGCCCCACATTCAGGGTCTGCCCATACAGACATGAGAAAAGCCGGGTGGCGTTGATTCCGACAATCCAGTCGGCACGCTCCCGGCATAAGGCCGCCTCATATAAGGCATCATATTCTGTTCCCGGTCTAAGCTTCTGAAAGCCTTCTCGGATCGCACTGTCCTCCATCGAGGAAATCCAAAGTCGTTCCACCGGCTTTTTGCAGCCGCACTGATGGTAAACCAGTCGAAAAATCAGTTCTCCCTCACGCCCTGCATCGGTTGCACAGATCAGACTCTCCACATCTTTCCGCTGCATGAGCTTTTTCAGGATTCCGAACTGCTTTTTCGTGCTGGCAGATACCTGATACCGCCAATGATCCGGCAAAATCGGAAGATCATCATACTTCCACTTTGCATACTTTTCATCATAGGCTTCCGGCTGGGAAAGTTCCACCAGATGCCCCACACACCAACTGACAAGGTAGCCATTGCCCTCCATATAACCGTCCCCGCGCTGATTTGCCCCGATCACCTTCGAGAGACTCATGGCAACCGAGGGCTTTTCCGCTAATACAAGCTTCATTCGATACTGCTCCTTTCGCAAAAAAATTAGCAGCCAGGCACCGAAGCGCATGACTGCTATGTAAAAGGGACGGCTTCTCAGCCGCCCCTCAGGTCAACACAGTCTTAATTAGACAGGTTCATCATCCGATTCCGCTTCGTAATCCTCGTTGACATCCACTTCTTCGTCCTCGTCACCATCATCCTCCGGCAGCTGGAGCGTATCTTCATCCTCATCGTGATAATCCGCATCCGGGTCCGGCTGATTTTTCTTGGACGCAGGCTTTACGCCCTTCATCTTGATATAGAGATAACCGCCGACACCGGCTGCACCGATCACAAACAGAAGCAGCATAATCATCGGAAGCGGAGACGATTTCTTCTGCTCGCTCTCTGTTTTCTGCTCTTCCGGTGCCGGTTCCGTCTCCTGCGGCTTTTCGGTTTCCGCAGGTTCCGTGACTTCCGGCTCCTTCTCCCGATACTTGGCAGCTTCCTCTTCATCCATCAGCGCAAGCAGATCGGCCTCGTCCACCATGTTCAGGAAATGCACATTCTGGTTGCCGTCTTTATCGCGGTCGATGATCAGATAAAAGGTGTTGCCCGCCTTTGTCACCAGCGTAATGAACTGCTGGCTGGATTTATCTTCTTCCTCACCGATATCGTCCACCAGCGTCATATTTCCTTCCGGAGTCAAAGCTGCACTGGATTTCGTCTCATCCTCGTATGACATTCCACTCTGCATCAGATCCAGAAACAGCTTCAGCGCATCTTCACTGAACATGCTGCTGTCTTTTGCAGAATCCGTGACATTCAGGTACTTTCCATGTGCATACCCGGTTTTGCCGTTGAAGTTTACCTTATACCAGTCACCGCATTTTTCGACAATCTCCACCGTATCGCCGGAATGCAGATACCCGATAATCTCCTGATCCATGCCGGGACCGGAACGAAAATGCAGACTGGTGATCCCCGGCACCACCGTACCAGTCTGCTTTTGGGACTTTTCGCTGCCGATGTTGTATTCCTTGCCGCCCACCGTAACGATCAGGTTCCCATCCGCATCCGTAGAGACCTCATAGCCATCCGGCAGAACCTGCATGTCCGGGTCGATTTCGATGCTGTCGGTATTGTCCGTTTTCCCCGCATTTGTGCTTTCTGCTGCATCCGTCTCCTGTGCAGCGGTACTGACAGGCGTGTTCTTCTGCACATCATCGCCCGTATAGGCAAATGCAGTGGTCGTAAAGGTTCCTGCCGCCATCACGCTGGCAAGCAGCATTGCCATCATCTTTTTCATTCCATATCCTCCGTTTCTTTCTCATCCAGTTTCAGGTTCTCCGGGTTGGGAACCGCAGCCTGCGCCAGCTGAATGATGACTGCCAGCTGTTCCGGGGTCAGGCTCTGGGCATGTACCATTTCACAGATTTCGCTGTTTTCCTGCTCGTGGTACTTTCTGTCCCATTCCTTTCTGCGCTCCTCCCATTCATCGCGTTTCCTGCGGGCTTTCTCGCGCTCCGCAGCAATCTTTTCCAGTTTCAAGCTCATATCGTATCCTTTCCGGGCGAATAAACGCCCTATTTTTATCGAATTCTTCCCATGCAGTAGTAGTGCTGCCTCCAGTAGTTCGTCTCAATGGAAGCATAAGAAATTGGGTTGCCGCAGTGAATCATCATCCCGTTGCCGACATAAATGCCCACATGGGATGCGCCACTGGTGTTGTAGGTTTTCTGGAAGAAGATCAGGTCTCCGGGCTTTGCCTCACTCTTCGGGATAATGTCGCATTTTCCCATCAGACCGTTGGCCGTCTGCCTGCCTACATTCCAGCCATTGCCGCAGTGGTTGATGACCCAGCTTACAAAACCGGAGCAGTCAAAACTGGTACTCGGCGAGCTGCCGCCCCAGACATAGGGATAACCGAGATATTTTTCTGCTTCGGTAATCATCTTTCGGAATTTTTCATCCGTCAGAGCCTCGCCCGGAATGTCGTAATCCTGGTATTCTCCGCTGGAACCTGCGCCATCCGGCGTTGCAAAGGCGATGCCTGCAAACAGGTCATCCCGATTGCCCCGGCACTCCAATGTGACTTCGTAGCGTTCCAGCTGGTCATCTGTAAGACCGGAATTTCTGGCAACATAGTCCACACCCCGATTGAGCAGCGTTACATTGAGGATTTTATACTCATACTGTACCGTCACTTGATAGGTGTAGGTGTGTCCGGTTCCGGTGATCGGATTGTAACTATAACCCACACGGGTTTCTTTCCTTGTCCGGATTTCCACCTTTTCCACCAGCTTCAACTCATACTGCGCTTCAAAAATACTCTGGAGCCGCGCCTGCACCTGGCTTCTCGTGTAGTTTTCAAATTCTACGGTCAGCAGAGATGCAAGCTCATAGGGATTGTGACCAATCTCTGCCAGATTGTAGTGATACTCGTCATAGCCCGGATGGTCGGTTTCAATGCGGTCGATTTGTTTGCGAAGTTTATCTTCCAGCTTGGTATAATCCGTCTCCACGCCTTTTAAATCTTCATCTTCTGCCGTGTAGGAAGTTCCCAGCACCACATTGCCGCCGCCATTGATCAAGACGGAGCAGGACGATACCGACCCGGCAATCACCAAAACAAGCAGTCCCACGGCTGCAATGCCGATGATGATATGCGAGTGGCTCTGCACAAACTGAAATGCCTTTTCCGTCATGCTGGCAGTACCCTGCGCAGCTTTGGCTGTGCCAGCTGCTGTGTTCTCCGCTGCGGCTGCACCTGCCTTCGCAGCGGCATACTCTTTTTTGATGGCCTGCTTCTGCCGCCACCTGGAAAAGAAATTCGAGCCAGCCTGCGGATCAGACTTCATGCGTTCCGCAAAGATGGAATCTACGGCATCTTTATTTGCCTTTTTCTCCAACCGCTCCAGCTTTTTGTACTGCCGCAGCTTTCTACCATATTGGAACCGGGAACCAGCACGGGCTGCACCTTCCGCTGAACCTTCAGTAAAATGCGCTGCCTCCACACCTGTCTCTTATACACATCTGACGCTGCCGAC
>ERZ1027200.1164-NODE-1164-length-11059-cov-4.303617_pt1 | contig 11059 bp, 7 predicted proteins | sample MGYA00519271_ERZ1027200 | MGnify/ENA primary metagenome ERZ1027200 (study PRJEB26926, sample SAMN06164742) | human gut metagenome | biome: ENVO:00009003; feature: ENVO:2100002; material: ENVO:00002003 | host: Homo sapiens | place: USA | collected 2012 ...
CTAGAGTTCGTCGGCAGCGTCAGATGTGTATAAGAGACAGCACGTTATTATGACATACGTCGCTGGATGATTGCACCGGAAATCGGAAACAAGAAATTAACCGGTGTATCAATTGTCGGCCGTTTAAAACCGGGCAAGACAGCATCTTTACCGTATGTTCATGACGAAGAAGTCTATAATTACACCTGGACAGTTCTCAATCTGAACTATATTGAGAAACGAAAATGGGACAACAAGATGTATTTCGCACCAATCAAGTTAGAAGAGACTTTACGTAATCCGGCAATCATACAGAACCCGTATTACGAATAATATCTACTCCTAAACAATCAGACTAGGGAGGAAGTTTTTTACTTCCTCCCTATTTTTTCTTGTGTATATTTTGTAATATCACTCTATCACTTTTTCATGATATCATATTAATTATCAACCGATAAAGAAGTGATACATGCCCTTTTTTATGTATCACTTCCCTATCACCATCCATCACTTGTCTCGTCCTGAAATAGGTTGACTGTGTATTAAAACAAGTCTCATTTATTTTAAAAAAACCATTGATTTTCTTGCATTTCCTCTATATTTTTATTATCTTTGTAAGGACTTAAGGTCACATACATCCGGATGTTTCCACCCCCTACACCCCCATGTACAGACCGCCGTCACCCGGGTGTTCAGAAATGTAAATCCGGGTGTAAAGAAAGTTAATCAGGCACTTCTCTCAGTTTTATTCATTGGTTTTATCAAAAATACAGCTTATGTCACACGCTTATGTAGTACGTCCCAAAGTGGACAAAAGCGGAGAAACAGAAAAAATCCGCTATTATGGTGTCCCGGTAACATCCGGGCAAGTATCGACCGAACAACTGGCTACATGTATCTCTACCCGGTGCACGCTTTCAAGAGGCGAAATACTGGCGGCCATAATCGAAATCGGACGCGAAATCCAGTTCCAGCTGGATATGGGGTACACCATAAACCTTCACGGCATAGGAACATTGTTCCTCTCGGCCGGAAGTGAAGGATATGAAAACCCGAAAGACTGCACGCCTCATCGCGTGAAAGCTAAACGGCTATGCATCAAGGCTGATCCGGAAATGAAGAAGTTCATGAAAAGACTCAAGTTTGAAAGGTGGAAATGATTTGCAAGTAGAAATTCATGATAAAAAACAATCAAAGATGAAGGTAACGTTATATCGATATGAAAAGGAGACGCTCGTCATGCGTTCCGTTGAAATGGAAAAACTGCAGGCTGCCCTACGAACAGAGAATCTCAACAAACCGGTCAGCACCACACGCGACAAAGCCATGTTTGCACTGCCCGGCACGCAAAACAGCTACATACAGAAACTTCCGGTGGTCGTTTTCGGAGGGACTTTCCGCAAGACAGGCGAACCCGCCCCTCCCATGCGCGACTATTCGGGATTGGTGCTGCTCGAAGTAAACCATCTTTCCGACTTGCAAGAAGCGGTACAAATCCGGCAACAAGCCGCCATGATGCCGCAAACGCTACTGGCATTCGTCGGCTTTAGCGGGAAAAGCGTGAAAATAGTGATCCCGTTCACACTGCCGGACGGGACGCTTCCACGCTCACCCGAACAGGTCAAACGATTCCACTCGCAAGCCTACTTGACGGCAGTTAAATACTACCAGCCACAATTAGGACGTAACATCACACTGAAAGAACCGGTCCTACAGCACGGATGCCGCATGAGCTACGATCCGCAGCCGGTATACAACCCCGATGCTGTCGCCATCCGGATCGAGCAACCGATGCGGATGGCGGATTCGGAAGAGATCCGTATCGTCCCGGAAGAACCATCCGAACCACTTCAAAGGCTAATGCCCGGTATGTCACGCAACTATCGGATCGCTACACTGTTCAGCATAGCGATGGTAGACGCCATCCGAAAATCAGGACAGATAAAAGACGGGGATCTCAAGTCGGTCTTTACCCTATTAGCCGATAATTGCCTGAAAGCCGGTATCCCGGAAGAGGATGCCGTACAATGCACACTACTTTACAACGATCTGAGATCCAAAGAGATGGAAATCCGCATGACTTTCCGATCCGTCTACACACTGAAAGAAGCGCTCGCCGGAAAAACATTCATGCCTGAAATCATGTCGCTGACTTTGCAATTAGAAGAATTCATGCTGCGCCGTTACGAAATCAGAAACAACAAGATGAGTGGCGAAGTGGAATACCGGGACAAATCGCTCCTACGTTTCACATTCAGCCCTTTCACCCGCGAAGTCCGCAACTCCATCTGTACGGAAGCGCACAAAGAAGGGTTGAACGTCTGGGATAAAGACATCGAACGATATGTTTACTCGGACAACATACCCACTTTTTTCCCGATAGAAGAATATCTCGGACATCTGCCCAAATGGGATGGCAAAGATCATATCCGGAAGCTTGCCAAACGCGTACCTTGCAACAATATCCGATGGGCAGACCACTTCCACAGATGGTTCCTCAGTATGGTAGCGCACTGGTTAGGGTTGGACCGGGAACATGGCAACAGCACTACTCCCCTACTGGTCGGCGACCAGGGATGCGGCAAATCGACTTATTGCCTGAACATCCTGCCTCCCGAACTGCGGCAGTTCTACACAGACAGCATCGATTTCAGCAAGCGCCGGGATACGGAGTTGGCTTTGCACCGCTATGCCCTGGTAAACATAGACGAGTTCGATTCCGTCAAGGATACGCACCAAAGTTACCTAAAGCATATCCTGCAAAAAGCGAATGTCAGTACACGGCTGCCCTATCAGACGGCCAACAGGAATTTAAGACGTTACGCCACATTCATCGCGACAAGCAACAACTTCAATATCCTGACCGACCCGACCGGTAGCCGACGTTTCATTTGCATCGAAGTCACAGACACCATCGATTATACACAACCGATCGACTACGAGCAGCTGTATGCACAGGCGATGGAAGCATTGGCTAACGGCGAACGCTACTGGTTCACACACGAGGAAGAAACCGAAATAGTCGCCAACAACCGGCAATTCCAGCAAATACCGCCCGAAGAACAACTGTTCCTGCAATATTTCCGACTCCCGAAAAAGAATGAGGTAGGCGAATTTCTTCTGTCGATAGAGATTTTAGGGCGGATCAAGCAGAAACAACGTGATTTCAGCTACACAAAAACCGTCATTTCCAACTTCGGACGTCTTTTGAAGCGAAACGGCATTCCTTCGAAAAGAAGCAACAGAGGCACTATATATCAGGTAGTTGAGCTAAGCAAGTCCTAAAAAGACTTTTAACTTATAAAAAAGCGGTGACATATGAGTGATATAAGCGTGATAGATATTCCAAGCACCAATTGCACATCATCATACTAATATACAGTCAGTTAAAAACAAAAAGTGATACAGTGATATTGATTTTCGGAATCAAGTTTTTTTGTATATGACATATACACTTCGCATAACAAATTATTTATAGCAAAACACATTGCACTTATTACAACATTTTGTAACTTTGGGCAATATCTCAATTCACCGAATTGCTAATTTAATAATATCATGAAGAACAGAAAATTAAGAATGGGAATGGTTGGAGGAGGTAGTGACGCCTTCATCGGGGCGATCCACCGTCGCGCAGCCTTTATGGACAATCAGATCGAATTAGTTTGCGGATGTTTCAGCGTAGACCCTGAGATATCCAAAAGCTCCGGTTTATCGTACTTTTTGCCGGAAGACCGGATTTACAGCACTTACCAAGAAATGTTCGAACACGAAATGACCTTACCGGAAGGAGAAAGGATGGATTTTGTCACGATCGTAACTCCCAACCGTTGGCATTTCGAACCAGCCATGATGGCCCTTGAAAGAGGTCTCCATGTGGTTGTGGATAAACCGATGACATTCTCGCTCGAAGAGGCCAAACAACTACAGAAAAAAGTGGAAGAGACCGGATTAGTGCTGGCTCTGACACATGTATACTCGGCCTATCCGGCAGTAAAAGAGGCGAAAGCCCGTATCGCGAAAGGCGAACTCGGAAAATTGCGCCGCGTCTATGTAGAATATACGCAAGGATGGCTTTCCGAACGTATCGAATTGCTAGGTGGCAACAATGCCGGATGGCGCACGGACCCGAAACGTTCCGGCAAAGCCGGTTGTATAGGGGATATCGGAACACACGCCTGGCATTTGAGCGAATATATTACCGGACTGAAAGTCAAAGAACTATGTGCCGACCTGAAGGCATTCGTTCCCGGACGTCCGATCGATGACGACGGGGCGGCATTCCTTCGCTACGAAAACGATGTGACAGGCGTCTTGACCGCAACACAGATCGGAACTGGCGAAGCCAATAATATCCGCATCCGTATTTATGGTGAAAAAGGCGGACTGGAATGGCGCCAGATGGAGCCGAACACGCTGACATTGAGATGGAGAGATCGTCCGACTGAAATATTGGATATCGGCAACAACGGCTACCTGACCCCCGAAGCCCTGTGGAATACCCGAACTCCGGCAGGACACCCGGAAGGTTTTATCGAAGCTTTTGCCAATATCTACCGCAATTTCTCACTTACCGTCAGAGCTATCAAAAACGGAGAAACACCCAGTGGAGACTGCTTGGATTTCCCGACCGTATACGATGGCGTAAGAGGTATGCAATTCATTGAAACAATGGTGGAAGCCGGATATAACGATAATGTAAAATGGAAAAAATGGATTGATTGAAATCCTGAAAAACCGTAAATAAATAACATCTTATGAAACTAAACGTACTTGCTTGCTGCCTGTCCCTGCTCGGGACGGCAGCTTTCGCTCAAAAAAACGAGTGGAGAGATCCTAACGTAAACGAGATCAACAGAGCTCCCATGCACACCAACTATTTCGCATACGAAGACGAAAACAGTGCATTGAAAGGATGTAAGGAATCATCCGGGAATTTTATGACCTTGAACGGTAACTGGAAATTCTTCTGGGTAAAAAATGCAGATATGCGCCCGACAGATTTTTACCAGGTGAACTTCAACGACAAGGGATGGGATAATCTGAAAGTACCCGGCTTGTGGGAACTGAACGGTTATGGCGACCCGATCTATGTGAATGTCGGGTATCCTTGGAGAAGCCAGTTCAAGAACAACCCGCCTGAAGTTCCTACGGAAAACAACCACGTAGGTTCTTACCGTAAAGAGATCATGGTTCCGGCAGACTGGAAAGGAAAAGAGATATTCGCTCATTTCGGTTCTGTCACATCAAACATGTATCTTTGGGTGAACGGACAATTCGTCGGCTACAGTGAAGACAGCAAACTTGAAGCCGAATTCAATCTGACCAAATACCTGAAACCAGGGAAAAACCTGATCGCATTCCAGGTGTTCCGCTGGTGCGACGGGACTTATCTGGAAGACCAGGATTTCCTCCGCCTCTCCGGAGTGGGCCGCGACTGCTACCTCTATGCCCGCACCCCGAAATACATTCAGGACATCCGCGTGACTCCGGATTTGGATGCACAATATAAAGACGGTACTTTAAATGTTTCCCTGAACCTGAAAGGCAGCGGGACAGTCGACCTGAAACTGTTAGATAAGGCCGGCAAAGAAGTCGCTACTTCGTCGGTCAAAGGTTCGGGCAAAGTTTCCACCGACATGGCAATAAGCAATCCTGAGAAATGGACTGCCGAAACTCCGGTTCTCTACACACTGATCGCCACTTTGAAAAACGGCAGTAACACGACTGAGGTTATTCCGGTGAAAGTCGGTTTCCGCAAGATCGAATTGAAAAACGCCCAGATATTGGTAAACGGACAACCAGTCTTGTTCAAGGGAGCCGACCGGCACGAAATGGATCCGGACGGAGGTTACGTCGTATCGCCGGAGCGCATGATCCAGGACATCAAGGTCATGAAGGAATACAATATCAATGCCGTACGTACTTGTCATTATCCAGACAACAATTTATGGTATGACCTCTGCGACAAATATGGTATTTATGTCGTTGCTGAAGCAAATGTAGAATCGCACGGTATGGGATACGGTGACAAGACGTTGGCTAAAAACCCGCTGTTCGCCAAAGCACATATGGAACGCAACCAGCGCAACGTCCAGCGTGGCTATAACCACCCGTCCATCATTTTCTGGTCATTAGGCAACGAGGCCGGCATGGGCCCAAACTTCGAAGCTTGTTATACCTGGATCAAGAACGAAGACAAATCACGTGCCGTGCAATACGAACAGGCACGGACAAGCGAATTCACCGATATCTATTGCCCGATGTACCGCGACTATAAAGGTAGTGAAGAATATTGCAAGGGAGACATCGACAAACCGCTTATCCAATGCGAATATGCGCACGCGATGGGCAACTCTCAAGGGGGATTCAAAGAATATTGGGATCTGATCCGCAAATATCCGAAATACCAAGGTGGCTTTATCTGGGATTTCGTTGATCAGTCTTTGCGTTGGAAAACAAAAGACGGCGTTCCTTTCTATGCTTATGGCGGCGACTGGAACAAATATGACGCTTCCGACAACAACTTTATGGACAACGGCTTGATAAGCCCGGACCGCAAACCGAATCCGCATATGCACGAAGTCGGGCATATCTACCAGTCCATCTGGGTGACTCCGTCCGACTTGGCTAACGGTGTCGTAAACGTATACAACGAAAACTTCTTCCGTAACCTGGACGGTTACTATGCAGAATGGGAATTGCTGGCTAACGGCGAAGTGGTTCAGACAGGCTTGGTCAAAGACCTGGAAGTAGCTCCGCAACAGACCAAGTCCATAAAACTGAATTATAGCACAGAGGGCATTTGCAAATGCAAAGAACTCTTGCTGAATGTGGCCTTTAAGTTGAAAAAAGCGGAAACATTGCTGCCTGCCGGTTATACGGTAGCCAAAAACCAGTTGACGATCCGCCCGTACAATGCTCCGAAACTGGATTTGCAGAATGTACACCAAGTGAACATTGAGACTGTCATTCCGACCATTAAAGATAATGACATCAATTATCTGATCGTCGAAGGAGAGAATTTCCGCATGGACTTCGATAAGCATGACGGTTTCTTGTGCAGATACGATGTAAATGGCATGACGATGCTGAAAGAAGACGGAAAACTGACTCCGAACTTCTGGCGTGCTCCGACCGACAACGATATGGGAGCCAACCTGCAAAACAAATATGCCGCCTGGAAAGAACCGGGATTGAAACTGGTTTCTCTGACAAACAAAATCGAAAACGACATGGCTACTGTCAATGCCGAATACACGATGGATGCAGTAAAAGCCAAATTGTATCTGACTTATACGATCAACAACGAAGGCGCAGTGAAAGTCACACAGAAAATGGTAGCCGACAAATCGGCTGAAGTTTCCGATATGTTCCGCTTCGGCATGCAGATGCAGATGCCTAAATGCTTGGATCAGATCAACTATTACGGCAGAGGTCCGATCGAGAACTATTCCGACCGTAACAACGTCACCGACCTGGGTAATTACAGACAGACTGTAGACGAACAGTTCTACTCTTATATCCGCCCGCAGGAAACAGGGACCAAAACGGATATCCGTTGGTGGAAACAGACCAACAAAGGCGGTAACGGACTCATGTTCATTTCGGAAGCTCCGTTCTCGGCTTCAGCCTTGAATTATTCGATCGAATCACTTGACGACGGAGTACAGAAAGACCAGAGACACTCCGAACTTGTACCTCAGGCAAACTACACCAATATGTGTATTGACAAGGTACAAATGGGATTGGGTTGCGTCAACAGCTGGGGAGCGCTTCCACTGGAACAATACCGTATCCATTACGGAGATTATGAATTCTCTTTCATCATGAAACCGATTCAATCTAATTTATAAACAGCAATAAATGAAGGGAGCTGTCCCCACATTTCCATTCAAGAAGCGGGGACAAGTTCCTATTTTTACAAAAATTGGTAAAAAAGCATAATCACTATGCATATTTCGTTAAATAGCGGGTGCAAACTTTTATTTTATGTAGAAAAAGACTACTTTTATTGCCGATTTTTAAATCTAATTCAGGACTAATTGTAAAATCGTTTACCATAAAAACAAATGGCTACTAACAACAATTCTAATCGCTATCCTTCCGAAAAAGGGAGATTTTTCAAAGGAAAAACCTTCATTCTTTTGGTCGGATTACTTCTCGGGGCAGGCATTATGGTTGCCGTATATAAAACATCCGTCTATTTCTCTTCCGATGAATCTTGTATGATGTGCCATGTCCATCCGCATGCGGAAGACAGCTGGAAGCTCTCCAAACACGTAAATAACGGAAGCGGCGTTAAAACACATTGCGTGGCTTGTCACCTTCCGCCTCAAAGCGACACCTGGAATCATTATACGGCTAAAGCCAAATTGGGATTGAAAGACGTATGGTCCTTCATGACAAAAGACAGTGCGGATTTCGACTGGAACACCAAGTCGGAACTGGAACATGCCGTCAAATATATTCCGAACGAATCCTGCAAGGAATGCCATCAGAACTTGTTCCCGGAAGGGATTAACCAGGACGGCATTACTGCTCACCTTTATTATGACGAAAACGAAAAGAAACTGGATTTACAATGTATCAGCTGCCACCTCGACGCCGGACACTATAATCCGGATTATAAACACGGCAAATTAACAGGTATTCCCGGAGCCGCCACGGCTACTGTTGATACCAGCCTTTATTTCAAGACGGCGACACCTGTCACATCTTTTACCGATTATACGGAACAAATTCCGGGTACGGCCGTTGCATTCAAAATGATCGCCATTCCGGGCGGTACATTCAAAATGGGTAGCACCGATAAAGAACCGTTCCATAAGGCAGATGAAGCCCCGGTTCGAAACGTTACGGTCAGTCCGTTCTTTATGGCTGAAGTAGAAGTGACGTGGGATCAGTATTGGGCATTCTACGGACAAACCATGAGTGAAGGACGTACTCCGCCCGAAACCGTATATGCAAATAACAGCAATCCGGATGTCGATGCCATTTCCGGCCCGACTCCTCCGTTCGGATTCCCCGACCAGGGATGGGGCGCAGGTGACCGTCCGGCTATCACGATGACACACTATGCTGCAGAAACATTCTGCCAGTGGCTGTCCAAACAAACAGGGAAAAAATACCGCCTGCCGACCGAGGCAGAATGGGAATATGCAGCCCGTGGAGGAACGGAAACTCCTTATTTCTTCACCGGGAACCCGAAAGATTTTTCAGACCAGGGATTCTGGCGTAAGTTCTTCGATGCAAAAACAGACAGCATCAGTTCATTCGTGATTTACGCGAAGAACAGCAAAAACAGAACTCAAGAGCCGGGCGAAGTGAAAGCGAACCCGTTCGGTTTGAAGAATATGTTGGGTAATGTAATGGAATATTGTGCCGACAAATATGATCCGAAGGCTTACAGTAAAGGGGGCGATAACGTGACCAACCCGTTAATCACAGAAGGAGAAGAATGGGTTGTACGCGGCGGTAACTACACTTCCGATGCGGCAGACGTTCGTTCTGCAGCCCGCGATTATACAAAGCATGATGCCTGGTTGAAGACTGATCCGCAACAACCGAAGAGTATCTGGTGGTATTCGGATATCCGCGGTATCGGTTTCCGTGTGGTTTGCGAACCGGACCCGGCAATTGGAGCGAAATAACAGATGTTTAATTGATACCTAAAAATTACTATATCATGAAGAAAGAAAACAGTATTAGCAGAAGATCGTTTTTAAAAAGTACAGCTATGGCCGGAGCACTGGGTGCAATCGGTACAGGTAGTGCAAGTGTATTAACCTCATGTGCAGGCGGCGGCGAAAGTGCAGCAGCAAACAAACCTCTGAAAGAACCTGGAACTTATTATATTCCGGAATTGCCCGATAAGGCTACTGACGGAAAAGAACTGAAAGCCGGTGTTATCGGTTGTGGCGGACGCGGTTCCGGTGCAGCAGAGAACTTCCTGGATGCAGCAAACGGCGTGACAGTCGTTGCCGTTGCCGATACATTCAAAGAACGTGTAGACGCTTTGGCCGACAAGCTGAAAGAAAAAGGATGTAATATTCCTGAAGACAAACGTTTCGTTGGTCTGGATGCATACAAACAATTGATCGATAGCGGTGTCGATGTTGTCATTATTGCAACTCCTCCCGTATTCCGTCCGGTACATTTCCAATATGCGGTTGAAAAAGGCAAACATTGTTTCCTGGAAAAACCGATTTGTGTCGACCCGGTAGGCTATCGTACGATTATGGCAACCGCCAAACAGGCTCAGGCAAAAAATCTATGTGTCGTAACAGGTACACAGCGTCATCACCAGCGCAACTATGTTGAATCTTACAAGAAGATCATGGAAGGTGCTATCGGTGAAATTACGGGTGGTGTAGTTTACTGGAATCAGAGCATGTTGTGGTTCCGCGAACGTCAGAAAGACTGGAACGATTGCGAATACATGATCAAGGACTGGGTAAACTGGAAATGGTTATCCGGAGACCATATCGTGGAACAGCATGTGCACAACATCGATGTATTCACATGGTTCAGCGGCTTGAAACCGGTTAAAGCTGTCGGTTTCGGTTCTCGCCAACGCCGTATCACGGGCGACCAGTATGATAACTTCAGCATCGATTTCACAATGGAAAACGGCATCCACTTGCATAGTATGTGCCGCCAGATTGACGGTTGTGCCACTAACGTCAGCGAATTTATCCAAGGAACAAAAGGTTCTTGGAACAGTGCTGAAATGGAAATCAAGGACAATGCAGGTAACGTCATCTGGAAATACGATGGTGAAGCAGAAAAGAACGCACATACACAGACAAATCCATATGTATTGGAACATGTAAACTGGGTAAACTGCATCCGTGGCGGCAAACCTATCGAACAGGCTTCAGAAACAGCTGTTGCCAACATGGCTGCTATCATGGGACGTGAATCAGCATACACCGGTGCAGAAACGACATGGGATGCAATGACTGCTTCTCCTCTGGATTATACTCCGAAAGACCTGAACTTAGGCAAGATGGATATGAGTGGATTTACAGTTCCGGTTCCAGGAAAACCTCGTGATGAAAAGAAAAAATAAAATATG
>ERZ1027200.1171-NODE-1171-length-10938-cov-4.879445_pt1 | contig 10938 bp, 10 predicted proteins | sample MGYA00519271_ERZ1027200 | MGnify/ENA primary metagenome ERZ1027200 (study PRJEB26926, sample SAMN06164742) | human gut metagenome | biome: ENVO:00009003; feature: ENVO:2100002; material: ENVO:00002003 | host: Homo sapiens | place: USA | collected 2012 ...
CGAGATTGCCTCTTGTCTCGTGGGCTCGGAGATGTGTATAAGAGACAGGGCCGCTGTGCTGGCGAAGCTGGCCGTCCGCCCGGAAGACATCCTGTGGGACGTGGGGGCCGGGACGGGCAGCGTCAGCGTGGAGCTGGCATTGGCCGCGCCCCGAGGCCGGGTCTACGCAGTGGAGTGCAGGCCGGAGGGCTGTGCGCTCATCAAAGCCAACCGCGAAAAATTCAGGACCCGGAACCTCGTCCTCGTGGAGGGGCTTGCCCCCGCCGCGCTTTCGGACCTGCCCGCGCCGGACGCTGTCTTTATCGGCGGCAGCAAGGGCAGCCTTGCCGCCATCGTGGATGCCGCGCTGGATAAGAACCCCGACGCCCGCATCTGCGTATCGGCCATCGCCCTTGAGACGCTTTCGGCGGCGGTGGCCGCGCTGACGGCCAAAGGCCGGACCGTGCAGGTGAGCCAGATCGCCGTCAGCCGGGCCAAGGCCATGGGAGGGCTGCATCTGATGATGGCCCAGAACCCCATCTACCTCATCACAGGAGAATGACATGATACAGTTTCTGCTGGCGGCGCCCCGCTCGGGCAGCGGCAAGACCACCATGACCTGCGCTCTGCTCATGGCGCTGAAGCGGCGGGGCTGTGCGCCCTGCGCCTTCAAGAGCGGGCCAGACTACATCGACCCCATGTTCCACCGGGCCGTGCTGGGGGTGGAGAGCCGCAACCTCGACCTCTTTTTTTCTGAGCCCGAGACGGTGCGCACCCTCTACGCGAAGGGTGCCGCCGGACACGGTGCGGCGGTGTGCGAGGGAGCCATGGGCTTTTATGACGGCCTCGGGGGCGTCAGCGACAGGGCCAGTGCGTGGCATTTGGCCGACACGCTGGGTCTGCCGGTACTGCTGGTGGCAGAGCCGAAAGGTCAGAGCCTGACGCTGGCTGCAGAGTTGAACGGGCTCGTAAACTTCCGCACTCCCAGTCACATCGCAGGCATCCTGCTGAACAACTGCACGGCACGGATGCACGCTCTGCTGGCTCCGATGCTGGAAGAAGAGACGGGTCTGCCGGTGTTGGGCTTTCTGCCGAAATTCCCGGAGGCTGTCATCGGTTCCCGCCATCTGGGCCTCTACACGGCGGCGGAAGTGGAAAATTTACAGCAGAAGCTGGCCCTTCTGGCCGACGCGGCAGAGGAGCACATCGACTGGCCCCGCCTGCTGGCCCTCTGCGAAAAGGAGCCGCCCGTCCTGCCGGTGCAGCCGGAGACGCCTCCGGCCCGCGTCCGCATCGCCGTGGCGCAGGACGAGGCGTTCTGCTTCGCCTACGCCGAGACGCTGGAAGCCTTCCGGGACGCCGGGGCAGAGGTGGTCTTTTTCAGCCCTCTCCGCGACACGGCTCTGCCGGAAAACATCGGCGGGCTGTATCTGCCCGGCGGCTACCCGGAACTTCACGCAAGAGAATTAAGTGGAAATACCTCGCTTCTGCGCGAGATAAAGCGAAAAATCGAGTCCGGTCTGCCCACGGCGGCAGAGTGCGGAGGCTTCCTCTATCTGGGGCAGAGCCTCACGGACGCCGAGGGGCAGAGCTGGCCGATGGTGGGTGTTCTGCCGGGCGAAGCAAAAGATGCCGGACGTCTCGTCCGCTTCGGCTACGCCGCGCTGAGCGCAGACTCGGACAGTATGCTCTTCCGGGCCGGGGAAAGCTTTCCCATCCACGAATTCCACCACTGGGATTCCACCGCCAACGGCGTGGCTCTCGCGGCAAAAAAGCCGGTGGGCGGCGCAGAGTGGCGGTGCGGATCTGTAAATGAGCATTTCTATGCGGGCTTCCCGCATTTGTACTGGGCGGGTACGCCCCTGCCGCAGCGCTTTGCCGCCGCGGCTGAAAATTACAGGAGAGACCATGACTGAGACAGAACTCGCCGCCCTCTGTGCGGCCATCACGCCGCCGGACGAAGCCGCCCGAGCGGCGGCGCACGCCCACTGGGCCAGCCTTGCAAAGCCGCTGGGCGGGCTGGGCGGATTGGAAACGACCATCGAGGATGCCGCCGCCCTCACCGGCAGCGCAAAGCTGGATATTTCCCGCCGGGCGGCGCTGGTGCTCTGCGCCGATAACGGTGTGGTGGCCCAGGGCGTCAGCCAGACCGACAGCAGCGTGACCCGCGCCGTGGCTGAGAACCTCGCCGCCCGCCGCACCAGCGTCTGCCGGATGGCACAGACCGCCCGGTGCGAGGTGGCGCCGGTGGATATGGGCATCGCGGGCGACCCGGTCCCGGGCGTCCTCGACTGCCGCATCGCCCCCGGCACAGCGGACTTCACCCTCGGCCCGGCTATGAGCAGGGCTGAAGCTGTGGAGGCCATCGGCAGGGGCATCCGGCTGGTGCAGGAGCAGAAGAAAGCGGGCGTCGGCCTGCTGGCTACCGGTGAGATGGGCATCGGAAACACCACGACATCCAGCGCCGTGGCTGCTGTGCTGCTGGGCCAGCCCGTCGAAGTGATGACGGGCCGGGGCGCGGGCCTTTCGGACGAGGGGCTTGCCCGGAAGTTAAACGCTATCCATCGTGGCATCGCAAAAAATCAGCCCGACTCTGCCGATGCACTGGACGTGCTGGCGAAGCTGGGCGGTTTCGATATTGCCGGGCTCTGCGGCATCTTCCTCGGCGGTGCGCTGGAAGGTGTGCCGGTGCTGGCCGACGGTTTCATCAGCTGTGTGGCGGCGCTCTGCGCTGTCCGGTTCTGCCCGGCAGCGGCCAAGGCTGTTTTTGCAAGCCATTGCTCCACCGAGCCGGCCGCAAAGCTGGTGCTGGACGCTCTGAACAAAAAAGCCCTCATCACGGCGGGCCTGCATCTGGGCGAAGGCACCGGCGCGGTGGCCGCCATCCCGCTGTGGGACATGGCGCTGGCCGTCTACGATGGCTGTTATTCCTTTGAAGAGGGCGGCATCGAAGCCTACACGCCGCAGGGAGGCGAAGGATGCTGACGCTGGTGCTCGGCGGCGCGGCCAGCGGCAAGAGTGCCTACGCCGAGAGCCTTGTGCTTAAGACCGGCCTGCCCCGCTATTATCTCGCCACCATGCAGGTCTGGGATGCCGAGTGCGCCGCCCGGGTGGAAAAGCACCGGAAAATGCGGGCGCAAAAGCAGTTCGAAACGCTGGAATGCCCGCTCCACCTCGACCGTCTGGCTCTGCCCGGCCGGGGGACCGTCCTGCTGGAAGACCTCGGCAACCTCGTCGCCAACGAGCTTTACAGCCCCGGCGGGGCAGGAAAGCACACCGCCGAGGCCGTTTTGGCCGGGCTGGAACGCCTCGCCGCCGGGTGTGATAACCTTATCGTCGTATCGAACGAGGTGTTCAGCGGCGGTGCCGACTACGCAGGCGACACCGACCAGTATCTGCTGGCGCTGGCGCAGGTGAACAACGCCTTCGCCGCCCGGGCGGACAACGTCTGCCGGGTGGTCTGCGGCCTGCCGGTGTACTACAAAGGGGGAGAAAAGCTGTGACTGTTTTGCAGACCATCGCGGTGGCCTTTGCGATGTTTTCGGCCCTGCCGGTGCCGCAGTTCGAGTGGAACGAAAAAAATATGCGGTACGCCATGTGTGCCTTCCCCCTCATCGGGCTGGTGTGCGGCGGGCTGTGGTGTCTCTGCGGCGTCCTGCCCCTGCCGGAGCTGGCCCGGGCGGCGGCGTTCTGCCTCGTGCCGGTGGCCGTCACCGGCGGCATCCATCTCGACGGCTATGCCGACACCTCCGACGCCCTCTCGAGCTACGGCGACCGCGAAAAAAAGCTTGAAATTCTGAAAGACTCCCACTGTGGGGCCTTCGCTGTCATCCGGCTGTGCTGCTACTTTGTGGCCTACTTCGGCCTCTGCGGCAGTGTGCGGTTCACACCCCGGGCGGGCCTGTGCTGGACGCTGGCGCTGGTGCTGGAGCGGGCGCTGTCGGGCTTTGCCGTGGCGGCGTTCCCGCTGGCGAAAGACACCGGCCTCGCCCATACTTTTGCCACAGCGGCCGACAAGCAGACCGTCCGCCGCTTCCTCTGCGGCCTGTCGGCTCTGCTCATCCTGGCGCTGACGGCGCTGGGCGGCGGCGGGCTGGCGGCAGCAGCGCTTCTGGCGCTGTGGCGCTATTATTTCGTGGCAAAAAAGCAGTTTGGCGGCATCACCGGCGACCTGGCCGGGTGGTTTTTACAGCGGGCCGAGCTGTGGATGCTGGCGGCGCTGGCCGTCAGCCAGTGGGGAGGAGTGCTGTAAATGATGTTTATCACAGGGCCGCTCTACAGCGGCAAGCGCACCTTTGCGCGGAACTTCCGGGGCAGCGTCATCGCCGATGTGCAGGACGCCGCCGCCGAGACTCAGACCCCGGAACAGCTCGAAACGCTGGCCCGGGAGCTGGCGGAATATGATATTGTCATCGCCACCGAGGTCGGCGGCGGTGTTGTCCCGATGGATGCTGAGGAGCGCGCCGGGCGGGAGGCCGCCGGACGGCTGGCCTGCCTGCTGGCAGAGCGCGCCGACTGCGTGGTGCAGATGTTCTGCGGCATCCCGACGGTATTGAAAGGAGAATTACCCCAATGTTGATCTATCTGCTGCGTCACGGCCTGACCGAATACAACGCCCAGAAGCGCTATCAGGGCCAGCGCGACATCCCGCTCTCGGCGGAGGGCCTGAGCCAGCTGCGCCGGGCCGACATCGACCCGAAGGTGGTCTACATCACCCCGCTGCAGCGGACGGCCCAGACGGCCCGGGTGCTCTTCCCGGAGGCAGAGCTCGTGGTCGTGAAAGACCTGCAGGAGATGTGCTTCGGCAGCTTCGAGGGCAAAAACTACGTCGAGATGGAGCACGACGCCGATTATCAGGCGTGGGTGCAGGCCAACTGCGAGAGCAAATGCCCCGACGGTGAGCGGAAGGACGACTTCTCGAACCGCATCTGCAATGCCTTCTCTGCTCTGGTGGACAAGGCGCTGGCCGACGGCGAAGAGCTGCTGGTCATCCTGGCCCACGGCGGCACCCAGATGGCGGCCATGGAGCGGTACGCCCTGCCCAGGCGCGGTTATTATGCGTGGTGCGGCCCCAACGCGGGCGGCTATGTGCTGGATGCCGCCGACTGGGCCGAGAAGCGCCAGCTCCGCCTCGTGAAGACCGTGCAGTACACGAAAGACGCGGAGGCCGGCGTATGATGAGCACCTGGGCTGTGCTGGGAGGCTTCGTGCTGGATGCCATTTTCGGCGACCCGGCGTGGCTGCCCCACCCGGTGGTGTACATGGGAAAAGCCATCTCCCGGCTGGAAAAATTCCTCCGCTCCCGCCTGCCCAAAACGCCTCAGGGCGAGCTGCTGGGCGGTGCGGTGGTGGCGTTCTGCCTGCCGGTGGGGACGCTGCTGTTCACGGGCCTTGTCTGCTGGGGCGCGGCGATGCTTCACCCGCTGCTGGGGCTGGCCGTCCAGATGTTCTGGTGCGGGCAGGCGCTGGCCGCGAAGGGGCTGATGCAGGAGAGCATGAATGTCTATGCCGAGCTGAAAAAAGGCAGCCTGCCCGCCGCCCGGAAGGCTGTGAGCCGCATCGTGGGCCGCGACACGGAAGCCTTGACCGCCGAGGGCGTGACCAAAGCGGCGGTGGAGACGGTGGCCGAGAACGCCAGCGACGGCGTCATTGCGCCTTTGCTTTATATGCTGCTGGGCGGTGCGCCGCTGGCCCTGACCTACAAGGCCATCAACACCATGGACAGTATGCTGGGCTACAAAAACGAAAAATATCTCTACTTTGGCCGTGCCGCTGCAAAACTGGACGATGTGGCGAACTATATCCCGAGCCGTCTGGCGGCGCTGCTCTGGATCATGGCGGCGGCGTTCACCCGCAATGACGCCAAGGGCGCGTGGCGTATCTGGCGGCGGGACCGCCGCAATCACGCAAGCCCCAACAGCGCCCAGACTGAGAGCGCCTGCGCGGGCGCGCTGGGCGTTCAGCTGGCCGGGCCGGCCTACTATTTCGGGGAATATTATCCGAAGCCCACTATCGGCGATCCGCTGCGGCCCATCGAGCCGGAGGATATTCTGCGTGCAGATCGGATGATGTATGTAGCCAGCGGGTTTGCGCTGGCGTGGGGATGTGCGATACGGGGGTTCTTGGGATGAAACAACTGGTCCACGGCGGTGACTGGATGGGCTACCGCGAACGCTTTGGCCGCGACGCGCTGGATTTTTCGGCGAACGTCAGCCCACTCGGTCTGCCCGAAGGGGTAGCGCAGGCCATCCGGGACGCTCTGCCTCTGGCCGACCGCTACCCCGACCCCCTCTGCCGTACCCTGCGGGCGGCGCTGAGCCGGGCCGAGGGCGTGCCGCAGGAGCGTATCTTCTGCGGCAACGGCGCGGCAGACCTCATCTTCCGGCTGGTCTGGGCTGTAAAGCCCCATAAGGCGCTGGTGACTGCCCCGACTTTTGCCGAGTACGCCTCTGCATTGGATACGGTGGGGTGCGAAGTGAAACGCTTCTTCCTCGATAAAGCGAATGATTTCGCCCCGACGGACGCCCTCATGGACGCCGTGGACGAGAGCATCGACATGGTGTTCCTCTGCCAGCCGAACAACCCGACGGGGCAGCTGGCCTCACCCGAACTGGTGAAAAAGCTGCTGCGCCGGTGCGAGGAGTGCCGCACGATTTTGGCCGTAGATGAGTGCTTTCTGGACTTTCTGTCCGACGCCGACGGGTGGACCGCGAAGCCTCTGCTGGAAAGTGGGAACCTCGTCATTCTGAAAGCTTTCACCAAGCTCTACGGCATGGCCGGCGTCCGGCTGGGTTACTGCCTCTGCGGCGACGAAACGCTTCTGGAAAAAATGCAGACAGCGGGCCAGCCGTGGGCCGTGTCCAGTCTGGCGCAGGCGGCAGGCGTCGCGGCCCTGAAAGAAACCGCTTATGTGGACGAGGTGCGCGCCCTTATCGCCCGGCAGCGGCCCGTTCTGACGGCGGGCCTGCGGGCACTGGGCCTGCGGGTCATCGATGGAAAGGCGAACTATCTGCTCTTCCGCGCGCCCGCCGACCTGAACGAGAGGCTTCGCCCGCTGGGAACACAGGTGCGCAGCTGCGCGAATTATCCGGGTCTCGGGCCGGAGTGGTACCGCACGGCGGTGCGCACGGCCCCCGAGAACGCCCGGCTGCTGGAACTTATGAAAGAGGTGCTGGGATGAGCAGGGCAAAATGCATCATGGTGCAGGGTACGATGAGCGGTGCAGGCAAAAGTCTGCTCTGCGCGGCGCTCTGCCGCATTTTTGCGCAGGACGGCCTGCGTGCCGTGCCGTTCAAGAGCCAGAACATGGCTCTGAACAGCTTCGTCACCAAAGACGGCCTCGAGATGGGCCGGGCGCAGGTGGTGCAGGCGCAGGCCGCCGGTGTCGAGCCGGACGTGCGGATGAACCCCATCCTCCTGAAGCCCAGCAGTGACGTGGGCAGTCAGGTCATCGTCAACGGCGAGGTGCGGGGCCAGATGAAAGCGTCGGAGTATTTCCGCACGAAACGGCAGCTGGTGCCGGACATCCTGAAGGCATATGACAGCCTCGCCGAGGAGGCTGACGTCATTGTTATCGAGGGCGCGGGCAGCCCGGCGGAAATCAACCTCAAGAGCGAGGACATCGTGAACATGGGCCTCGCCGAGATGGTGGACGCGCCGGTGCTTCTGGTGGGCGACATCGACCGGGGCGGCGTGTTCGCCCAGCTATACGGCACGGTGGAGCTGCTGGAAGAAAAAGAACGCCGGCGCATCAAGGGGCTTGTCATCAATAAATTCCGTGGAGATGTAGAAATTCTGCGCCCCGGCCTTTCGATGCTGGAAGAAAAGACCCATCTGCCCGTGGTGGGCGTCGTACCGTACCTGAAGGTGGACATCGAGGACGAGGACTCCCTGAGCCAGCGCCTCGAGATGCGGGACGGCAAAAAGCCGCTGGATGCGGCTATCATCCGTCTGCCGCATCTGTCCAATTTTACGGACTTCATGCCGCTGGAACAGCACCCGCTGCTGGGCGTGCGGTATGTTTCGAATGCTCATGAGCTGGGCACACCCGACCTCATCCTGCTGCCGGGCACGAAAAACACGGTGGACGACCTGCTCTGGCTGCGGCAGTGCGGGCTGGAAACGGCTCTGCTCAAGCTGGCCGCGAAAGGCACGCCGGTGTTGGGCGTCTGCGGCGGCTACCAGATGCTGGGCCAGACCCTCGACGACCCCACCGGCAGCGAGAGCGGCCGGCCGCAGACTCTGCGGGGGCTGGGTCTGCTGCCCACCCGGACCGTGTTCAGCGAGCAGAAGCGCCGTGTACAGGTCAAAGCGACCGTCGCCGCCGCCCCCTTTGCGGGTGCAGAGCTGGAAGGCTACGAGATACACACCGGCGTGACCGAGGCTGAGGGCGAACCCTTCGCCCACTACCCCGACGGAGGCCGGGAAGGCTGTGTGCAGGGCAATGTGTTCGGCACCTACCTCCACGGTCTGTTCGATACTGGCACGCTGACCGAGGCGCTGGCGGGCTGGCTCTGCCGCCGGAAGGGCATCGACCCCTCCGACGCGGCCCTCATCCCGATGGAAGAGTACCGCCGCCAGCAGTTCGACATCCTGGCCGACGGCGTGCGCGGGGCGCTGGATATGGACGCGGTGTATGCCGCGATGGGAATGGAGAGGCGCTGAATGGAACAGGGACTTTTGCATCTGTACTGGGGCGACGGAAAGGGGAAGACCACCGCCGCTATGGGTCTTGCGCTCCGTGCGCTGGGATCCGGGAAGCGGGTGGTCATCGTCCAGTTTTTGAAGGGCGGGAACAGCGGCGAGATCCCGCTTCTGGCCCAGCTTGGCGCGGAGATCTACCGGGGCAAGGCCGGGCAGAAATTCGTCTTTCAGATGACGCCGGAGGAAAAGGCCGCGACCCGGGAACTGCAAAACCAGAACCTCGCCGCCGCCATAGCACAGCCTGCCGACCTGCTGATACTGGACGAAGCCGGGAGCGCAGAAGAGCTGGATATGGTGGACGTCGATCTATTAAAAAAGGCCGTTCTGGAGCGGCCTGCTGGGTGTGAGTGCGTCCTGACGGCCCACACGCCGCCCCAGTGGATGCTGGACGCCGCCGACTACTCCACCGAGATGAAATGCCACCGCCACCCCTACCAGAAGGGGATAAAAGCACGAAAGGGGATAGAATATTGACGCCGCAGCATCATTTACCTGCTGACATTGAGCGGACGAGCTTCCACATCATCACCGAAGAGCTGGAAATGATGGGCCTGACCCCGCCGCCCGAGCACGAAGCCGTGGTCAAGCGGGTCATCCACACCACCGCCGACTTCGACTATGCGCGGAATCTCCACTTCACCCCCCGCGCGGTGGAGCAGGCCGTCAAGGCCCTCCACGCCGGGGCCGTCATCGTGACCGATACGAATATGGCGCTGGCCGGCATCACCAAACCCGGTCTGGCGAAGCTGGGCGGCACGGCCTGCTGTTATATGGCTGACCCCGAGGTGGCCGCCGCCGCAAAAGAGGCTGGCACCACCCGGGCCGTCGCAGCGATGAAAAAGGCAGCGCAGGAGCATCCCGGGGCCATCCTCGCCGTCGGCAACGCGCCCACGGCTCTGCTGACGATTGCAGAACAAATCGAAAGCGGCCTGCGGCCCGCACTGGTCATCGGTGTGCCGGTGGGCTTTGTGAACGTGGTGGAGAGCAAGGAGCGGCTCTTCGCCGTCTGCGAAAAGCATGATGTACCGGCCATCGTGGCGATGGGCCGCAAGGGTGGCAGCAACGTCGCTGCGGCCATCTGCAACGCCCTTATCTACTCCGCCGCCGAGATGCTCGACCCTACGGCCAGAGGATGGAAATAAGAATTATGACTGTAAAGGCTTCCCTTCGTGGGAAGCTTTTCTTTTACACCGTCGCCAGCACGGCGAGGATGCTCTGCCAGCGTTTGTTCTCGACGGCGGGCGCACGGCGGACGGGCCGGGACTGTACAGGCTGAGGCCGCTGAGCCATCTGGGGCAGGGGAGCGAAAAGCGCGGCCTGCCATGCGGCGGCAAGCTGCACGGCCTCCGGGCAGCTCTGCAGGGTGCGGCGCTCTGCCCCGGCGAGGTAGTCGCCCAGCCAGCAGAGGATGGCCGCGATGTTCAGCTGCTCGGCGGCGCGGGTGCTCCAATAGCTCCAATGGGCGGGACGGCCCACGAACAGCTCCACCGTGATGAGCGCACCCTCCCGGGCGGCAGAGGGGGCGACCGTTCCACAACCACCGGCAGTATGGGCCAGAACATCCAGAATGCGCGCCATCCGGCCGCTGTCGAGGGCGTCGTCCCGGACAAAAGCGGAGAAATCCGTTTGGGCCAGCAGACCGTCGGCGGTGGCGGGGAAGCGCCCCGTCAGCTCGCCCGAGGCGTTGTGGCAGCTCTGCCACCCTTTGCGGACGAGCTGGAAGTTCAGCTTCTGACGTCCCATCGTGGAATAGAACACCCGGGCCTTGCCGCTGACCGGCTCCTGCCGCAGCTCGAGATAAGCGTCTGCGCCTCCGAGGTCTTGGACCTTGACGCTGAGCACAAGGCGGTACTCAGGCTTCTGGCTGGACATGGAAAGATGCATCTCTTCAAAATAACGTGCGGCATCCATAGCGGTTCTCCTTCCTGTGGGCGCGGGGTGGTGTGTAGATGTGCGGCCCTTCGTTGGTTGTAGTATATCATAAATTGCGCCAGAATACAACTATAAGTTTGCAAATAAACCAAAAAACTTTTTGATTCTTCTACAATGCAAAACAAGATGGTTGTGAACGACAACAAAAATACGGGGCCGCTGGCAGCAGATACAACTGCACAGCGGCCCCGTACATTATTATGATTCAGTCGCCCAGCTCCCGTATCTCGTTCTGGATGAGTCGGCCTGCGGCCCGGGCCAGCTGGTCCATGCCCCTGTCTCTTATACACATCTGACGCTGCCGACGAACTCTAGGGTGTAGAT
>ERZ1027200.1180-NODE-1180-length-10895-cov-8.067159_pt1 | contig 10895 bp, 10 predicted proteins | sample MGYA00519271_ERZ1027200 | MGnify/ENA primary metagenome ERZ1027200 (study PRJEB26926, sample SAMN06164742) | human gut metagenome | biome: ENVO:00009003; feature: ENVO:2100002; material: ENVO:00002003 | host: Homo sapiens | place: USA | collected 2012 ...
ATGTAATAAAAGAAATGAATTCTTTGAAAGGAAATATCTCTTTTTTTTAAGGGGTGGCTTAATTTTTCTTTATTTAAAGTCTTAGAATTACTGCCCACCAAAGCCCGTCACGAATGTTTTGAAATCCTCAAGCTGTACATTAAGCTCTATATAGTATAGCAGAATAGCAGAAAAACAGACCATGATACCGCAGGTATATAGGTCATAACCCACTCTTCCGTAAGTATCTTATCTATTTGACAATAATAAAAATGTAAAGGAGGATAATGACATGGACAATATTCGTATCCCAATACATATAGGTTAACATATAAGGGAGAATGGTCACGGAGTCCACAAACCATAGAATGAAAAAATATATTTCCATCGTGTACGGTTTATGTCTCTATCCGGATATTTGACCGGTGCCGCAAATGCGCAATGCATACTCCACAAAAAACACCAGGGAGGAAAAATAAGTCATACTGAATAACGCCTGTCTGTAATGGGCCATGGATACAAATGAACTACAGATAATAGCTGCAATAGATATAACGATACAAGCACAAAATAATGTACGAACGTGTCCATCAGTTGCATTTGGATGAAACAGTACCACTTTATGCAATGTTTGGTTAGATTGAGTCTGAACATAGGACCTTAAAAATTAGACGGATATAAATTTACTAAAAATCTGTGGAAAAGAGGAATAGAAAGGCGGAAATGTTTTTAAAACGGCTATGAATAAAGCGTTTGTGAGGACAAATGAGGACAAAGGCATAAAACGAGGTAACGCAAAAAAAAGTAAATTTATGAAGTAGAAAGGTTGCTAAATCATTACCCCGTGAAAGGTGGTTTTTGATACTCCGTGCTGAATTTTTCTCCGTATGGCTTCGGTTGGTTTACAAGGCATAACTCATTGATACTTAATTTTAAACTTAAAAAACGAGTATGGCAAGAAGTACATTCAAAGTGCTGTTCTACGTGAACGGCAACAAGGAGAAAAACGATATTGTCCGCATCATAGGACGGGTAACGATTAACGGGATTGTGACGCAGTTCAGCTATAAGTAGAGTATCCCGAAAACGCTTTGGGACGTGAAAGGGAACAGGGCGAAAGGCAAGAGTGCGGAAGTACGTGATATCAACCTTGCCCTTGACAACATCAAGGCTCAAATCATCAAGCACTACCTGCGTATATTCGACCGTGAAGCGTTCGTGACGGCTGAAATGGTGAGCAATGCTTATCAGGGTATCGGCAGTGAGTATGAGACACTGCTCAAAGCGTCCGGACGTGAGAACGAAGTATTCAAGAAGCGTGTCGGAAAAGACAGGGTAATGGCAACCACCGTTCACGGGTGGTGGCAAGAAACCATGTGGCAGCGTTCATCAAGTCTTTTTACAGACGGACGGATATGTTCATGCTGGAGATTAAGCCCGACTTCATCAAGGGGTTTGCAGCCTACCTATCAACGAAAGCGGGACTTCACAACGGGACGATATGGGAAAAATGCATGTGGCTGAAAGGCGTTGTCATGTGTGTGCACTTTAACGGACTAATACCGAAAAAAACGTTTGCCCAATTCCACATCAGCCCTAATGTGACGGAACGTGAGTTCCTGACGGAAGATGAACTGAAAACGTTGATGACGCACGAGTTGGGGATGTCCAACTGTTCTATATTCGTGACATTTTTGTTTTCGCCAGCTTCACTGCCCTCTCTTTCGTGGACATCAAGGAACTAACCAATAGCAACATCGTAGAAGTGAATGGTGAGAAGTGGATATTGTCCAAACGGTACAAGACAAAAGTGCCGTTCCAAGTGAAACTGTTGGATACTCCTTTGCAGATTATCGAGCGTTACCGACCCTGTCAGGAAGACAATCTCATATTCCCTAATCTCAACTACTGGTCTATCTGCAAATCTCTGAAAAAGGGGATGAAAGAGTGCGGATAACAAAGGATATTTCATTTCAGTATTAAAACTATTAAACGGGCGTAATTTAATTCGACAGAAAATCCGGCTTCTGACAGCCATTTTTTCACTTCATTCCGAGAGTTTGCAGTTTGACTGCCATAAACAGCAATATTTCAGCATGGGGACATAGTTTGCGGATATTATCCACACTTTGTGCTGTTCCGCTTCCTCCATGTGTACAGAATGGGAGTATCTTTTTCCCGGACAAATCATAACCGGACAGGAAACTTTTTACAGGAGAAGACAGAAGACCACCCCAAATAGGACTACCGATAATCAATGTATCATAATCATCCATATTCTCTACTTTTGTACGCAGAGCTGGAAGAATATGATTGTCTCTTTCATTTTTGAAACGGTCAACCACTTCATTATATTCATCAGAATAGGGTTCTTCCGGTTCAATCTCCACCATGTCGCATCCAATAAGTTCATGGATAATGTTGGCTACAGTTTGCGTATGTCCGCTCCATGAGAAATAGACTATCAATGTTTTCCCCGGCTCTGAGTGAGGCAACGAATCTATCTTATCTTCAACAGCCGGAGTGTTGCTGCACGAAAGGAAGGTTAAGAGCAGCATTGCCAATAAGCACTTCAGTTTCATAACTATTTTTATTTAGGTTTTGGGGTTATCCTCTGTTAATTTCTATCTGTCCAGCTGTTTCTCATACAGCCACTTCGACAGCAGGTCAGCTACTTCCACATTGTTCAAATCCGACATCGGGAAGTGCGTATTCCCATGCAGACCGACATCGGGCAGATGAATGACCGTCACGTCACCGCCCAGCTTATTGAGCATTTCGGCCCACTTGCGCATGAGATGCAGACGGCGTGTCCATTCGTAAAGTTCCGGATGTTCGTCTGTTTCGGGCAGGTTATCCCCATAGTAAATGATGATGGGAATTTCCATGTATCTCTTGAAAACTGCCATAGGGACTTCTATTCCTTCTGTTTTTTTAGACCGTGTCAAGACTTTGCCTTCTTCGGGAACTTGACCGGTTGGGAAGGGTACACTTCCACCGGGTTCGTATGCTACAATGGCTTTGATGTTCTTCGTTTTGAGCAAAGTAAACCAACCCACCGGACCGCCTTGTGAATGAGTGACAAATATGGCCGGACCGATTTTGTCAAAAAGAGCAGCATAGGCATCGGAATAGACATCGAAGTCCAAAGGTCCGATGGTCGGCGTCATCTGCCGGAAGTACTGGTTTAAGGCTTCCCGGTCGCGACTGAACTGTACACCCTCGAAATAATCAGGATAGATTCCCACACGGAAACGGTTGAACCATTCTTCTTCATCGAATACCGGTTCCAGTGTGACAGCTTCCGTACTCCGTCCGGCATTTTCCCGGCGAGGCTGGTCGACAAGATAGGTGGAGAAACCTTTGCGAAGAAATATATTCTGAAACCCTTCGCGTCCGTCAGGAGTGGTCTCCCATGTTTTGGAAAACTGGCCGACACCATGTGCAAAAACAAGTGGATATTTCCGTGCATCAACCGGTTTCTGATAAAATACATAAGCATGGTCGCCGTGGTATTTGTGTCCCAATGAATCGGTCAGTACGGTGCCACCTACGGCAAAACTGCCTTGTTCCTCTATTTGCAGAATATTCCCTTTGTAACAATTACAGCCCGACAGTAAAGCGATGAACGTCATGTAAAATATCTGTTTCTTCATACACGGATTATTTTGGGATTTTAGACTCCTGCAAGGCATCGTAGCGGCTACCCACCACAGGAATGGCAGCTACGGCTGTTTCCAGTTCTTCTATCTCTTCTGCCGTGAAACGGATGTCGCAGGCACGAAGGTTCTCTTCCAGATGAGAGAGTTTGGTGGTGCCCGGAATAGGCACGATAAAAGGCTTCTTGTTCATCAGCCAGGCCAAAGCTATCTGTGCCGGGGTAATGCCTCTTGTACGGCCGAAAGCGTTAAGAACTTCCACAATACGATAGTTGGCGCGTATGGCTTCGGGCTGGAAGCGTGGCAAGGTCTGCCGGTTGTCGTTGGTAACATCAAACTTGGTATATTCATTGATCATACCGCCCAAAAAACCACGGTTCAGCGGACTGTATGGAACGAAACCGATGCCCAAATCCTCGCACAGCTCCAACACTCCGTTCGTCTCTACCATGCGGTGCATCAAGTGATATTCGCTTTGGATTGCCGTAACCGGACATATCTTGTGCGCACGGCGGATGGTATCAACGTTTACTTCACACATGCCCCAATGCAGGATTTTACCTTCCTTGATGAGTTTGCTGCATGTTTCAGCCACCGCTTCAATCGGTGTGTTCGGGTCTATGCGGTGCTGGTAGAACATGCCCAATGTTTCAACTCCGAGATTGCGCAACGAGTTTTCACAAACCCGGCGGATGTTGGCCGGAGTGCTGTCCTCTTCGGTTTTAATCTGCACACCGTTTACAAACTTATGTCCGAACTTCGATGACACAAATACCCGGTCGGTATATCCTTTCAAGGCTTCGCCGACCAATTTTTCATTGATGTGGTAGCCGTAGCTTTCGGCTGTATCGAAAAGGGTCACCCCACGTTCAACAGCTTCATGCACCAGGGCGATTTCTTTTTCCCTGCTCGGGTACTGGCTGCGGTTATGGTTCAAGCCCATACAGCCATATCCCATTGCAGAAACAGTGAATGCCGTATTTCCGTGTCCCAATGTTCGCCGAGTGCGCACCGCCGCCATGCCTGCAGGGATGTTGTTTGCAACTTGTTGTTTCCCCATCCATACCCGTTCTGCTGCCGTTACCTTGTTCAAGGTAGGCCCGACACACATGGCAGCTCCTGTCAATGCCGCCATTTTAAGGAATCTCCGGCGGCTCATATCCTTGTCTTTATCCATATTTGATAGTCTTTAAATTATTTCTGTTGCAAAGTTAACGTGACAGAATTGATAAACTTTTTTTGATATATATCATCTAAGCTGAATGATGTATTATCCTGTATTCCAAGCGATATTTATAGGCAACTATCTTTCAAAATCGTATATATTCAGTCCTAAATCCGGATTATATGTGCGACTTATCCGCTCGCTATAATCTTCCACCACGAACTCCCCTGCACCATTCTGTATTGCGGAAAGTAGATGTCCGGCTAAAGCGGAATAGTCGCTCCTGCCGACGGTTATATGCAAATGAAGATATACCTGCTCATTCATAGATGATATATTCCCTGTAAGGTTGGATATTTCCATTTGCTCCCGGAATGTCTTATCATCATATGCTTTTGTCTTGGGATTGAAGAAACGGAGGGTCAGCTCTCCGATAGCACCAATCCCGTTGATAGAACCCGACAGAATTCCTTTCTCCTTGCAGAAAGCATTCAGGGCTTTCACAATTTCAGTATGATTGTTAATGCTGACAATATACTTGTTGCCAATTTTCTTGTACGAATACATATTCTTTTCGTTTTGTGCGTTTGCCGGAGCAATCAGTACCCCGACAAACAGCAAGATAAACAATAATTTCTTTATAAAATGCCCCATCAGTACACTTATGACTGTCTCTGTTTTGATTAATCTTACCATAATAGATAAAATTATCCCACATCAGTGCTTTCCACTTTTGTTTTTAATCTGCACACCGTTTACGAACGTTACCTTGTTCAAAGTTGGCTCTTCCTTCTTATTTTCCATATTCTATAATCTAGATTTCGAGTTGTCCGAGAAACAGTTCCAGCTCCGCTATACCAACGAGCACGGCAATCTGTATTCCTTCCCCGAAAGGCTGTACCGTGTATCCCTTGATTGTGATTCCCTCCTTGATGCCAACTTCGAGGAGGCAATCATCGGTAGCATCGAGCAGATGGCACTGCAGACAGGATGCAGGATATTCATCGTTGATAACCTTACCTATCTGTGCTGTGCCATGGAAAAGGGGGATGCGGCAGGACGGCTGATGATCCAGCTCAACAATCTCAAGAAGAAATACGGGTTGTCCCTCCTCGTCCTGGCACATACTCCCAAACGCTCCTTGGACTGTCCCATCACCTCGAACGACCTTGCCGGAAGCAAACGCCTGTACAACTTCTTTGACAGTGTATTTGCCATTGGCAAAAGTGCCCAAGATGGAAGTCTACGCTATGTGAAGCAACTTAAGGTGCGCTATGGGACATACTCATACGATGGCGACAATGTCATCATCTATGAGATTGAGAAGGTCGATTGCTTTCTGCAATTTGTACACCGAGGGTACTCCACGGAAAAGGAACATCTGAAGCAGTTGGGAGACGATGAATCCACCCGTAGGGACAGCCAGATATTGGAGCTCTCCCGAATGGGCAAGTCGTTAAGGGAGATTGCTTCACAAGTAGGTTGCGGTAAATCAACTGTCGGGCGAGTAATCCACCGAAGCAAAGAGAATGAAAAAGCCATCGTCCCAAGTGTCCCACCGTCCCAGCCCTTAGGGGAACGGGAGATGGGACAGGACGGGACACCCGATAATACCGAGAGAAAGGAGGCCAAGGCATGAAACGATATTCATTACAAAGCTACAAAGGTATAGCCACACGGCATACCTGTCCAAGTTGTGGCGACAAGCGTTCCTTTGTCTATTATGTGGACGAGGAGAATACACCTCTGCATCCGTCAGTCGGAAGATGCAACTACGAAAGCAGCTGCGGGTATCATTACACTCCCAAGCAATACTTTCAGGATCATCCCGAATGCCGTACCTTTGATGCTTCTTCTTTTGATGGGCAAATGAAAGAAGTGAAGAGCAAGAGCACTCCGACCGAGCCAATGAAACCTACGCCCATCGGCTATGTTCCGATTCACTATGTGGAGAAATCTAAAAGCGTGCAGAGTAATTTCTTCCGCTTTCTCTCTATATTGCTTGGCAACTACTATGGCAGCAAGTCTCAGGAGGTGTTGAACCGCTTGTTGGATGAGTATCGTTTGGGGGCGACCCGTGACGGTGCTGTTATCTTTTGGCAGATAGACAAGAACGGAAAGGTGCGTACAGGAAAGGTAATGCAGTACAATCCCGAAGATGGACACCGTATCAAGGAACAAGGTGTAGCCATCAACTGGATACATAACATACTGAAAAAGCAGAATGTATTGCCAGAAGAATGGCTACTATCCCAATGTCTTTTCGGTGAACACCTGCTAAGCCTCTATCCCGACAAGGTGGTGGTATTGGTTGAATCCGAGAAGAGTGCCATCATCGGCTCTGCTATCTTCCCTAACTATGTATGGTTGGCGACAGGTGGCAAGAGTCAGATGAAAGAGGACAAACTTCGTGTGTTGAGCGGAAGAACCGTACTTCTCTTTCCCGATGCAGACGGATATACCGAGTGGAAACAGCGTGCCGAGAGCATGACCTATTGCAAAGCTATCGTTTCTGACCTCTTGGAAAAACACGCTACTCCCAAGCAGAAAGCAGACCATATCGACATAGCCGACTGGATTATTTTTCAGATACAGGAAGGCAAGTTAATGTCCACTGCCAACCACTTGGTAGAAGCTGAAAAAATCCTCCAACAGATGATAGAGAAGAACCCTGTACTGCAAAAGCTGATTGATGAACTCGACCTTGTATTGGTCGATGCAAGTCACATCGCAAGCGATGACAAAAGCCCTCCTTGACAGCAGGAGAGCGGAAGCCGTAGGCTGTAGCGGACTGACAAGGGCTTGCCCTTGATATAGCCCACTATAACTACACGCTTCGCTTACGTAGTTGTGGGCTCTCCCGAGGGGATTAAGGCTTTGCCCTAATGACCCACTTAGGGCGTTTCTCCCCTGAGCACCCAGAGCAAAGAGTGACCCTCTCTTTGCAATCTCCGCTTATGGGTTGTACCCCTAAGAACCCCACTGCGGAAGCGAAGAAACAATCTATTGCGAACAATAAAACAGAACAGCTATGGCAACAAAATCAAGCATACATATCAAGCCTTGCAACATTGCATCAAGCGAGGCTCATAACCGTAGGACTGCCGAGTATATGCGTAACATCGGCAAGTCCAAAATCTATATCGTTTCTGAACTCTCAGCCGACAACGAACAGTGGATAAATCCCGGCTTCGGCACTACCGAATTGCGGACACATTACGACAACATCAAACGGATGGTCAAGGAAAAGACCGGACGTGCCATGCAGGAGAAAGAACGTGAACGCAAAGGCAAGAACGGAAAAATAATCAAAGTGGCAGGGTGTTCGCCAATCCGTGAAGGTGTGCTGCTCGTCAGACCAAACACCACATTGGCAGATGTGCGTAAATTTGGCGAGGAGTGCAAACAACGCTGGGGTATCACTCCGCTGCAAATCTTTCTGCACAAAGATGAAGGACATTGGCTGAGCGGACAACCCGAAGCCGAAGATAGGGAGAGTTTCCAAATTGGTGGAAAGTGGTTCAAGCCGAATTATCACGCTCATATCGTTTTCGATTGGATGAACCACGATACAGGAAAGAGCTGTAAACTAAATGACGAGGATATGACCGAAATGCAGAGTTTGGCTTCTGACATTCTCTTGATGGAACGAGGACAATCTAAAGCCGAAACAGGCAAGAAACATCTGGAACGTAACGATTTCATCATAAAGAAACAGAAAGCCGAACTGCAACGTATAGAGGAAACCCAAAGGTACAAGGAGCAGCAGGTAACTCTTGCTGAACAAGAACTCAAACAGGTAAAATCCGAGATACGCACGAACAAACTCAAAAGCGTAGCCACCGATGCGGCCACCGCCATAGCAAGCGGAGTCGGTTCTCTTTTCGGAAGTGGAAAACTGAAAGAGTTGGAGCATAGCAATTCGGAACTGCATCAGGAAATAGCAAAACGTGATAAAAGCATTAATGGTTTGAAAATCCAAATGAAGCATATGCAGGAACAATATGGCAAACAGATTCGAAATCTTCAAGGAATACATAACCAAGAACTTGAAGCAAAAGACAAAGAAATATCACGATTGAACACCATTCTTGAAAAAGCGTTCAACTGGTTTCCTTTACTCAAAGAGATGTTGAGAATGGAAAAACTCTGCTATGCCATCGGATTTACCAAAGATATGGTAAACAGTCTTTTGACAAAAAAAGAAGCAATCAGATGCAATGGGAAAATCTATTCCGAAGAGCACAGACGAAAGTTTGACATCAAGAACGATATTTTCAAGGTAGAGAAAAGTCCAACCGATAGCAGTAAACTTGTGCTAACCATAAACAAGAAGCCAATTGGAGATTGGTTCAAGGAACAAATGGAAAAATTGTGGCAAAGTTTACGTCACACGACAGAAGAACCAAGAAAAAATAGAGGATTAAAGCTATAATTTGATAATATCAAGCAAGTATCAGGATGTTTTTTCTTATTTTTGTCTGACAAAAATAATATATATAATATGAACTGGATATACAAAAACCACGAACTTAAAACATCGGGTTGTTATAATATGAACTTTCTGTTCAACAATGGTAAATTTTACATAATGGATAATCATTTAGCTGCTGCTTGGTGTTGGTTACAAAAAATAGACACATCCAAAAGATATGGACTATTTCATATTGACAGACACTATGATTTATTAAATAACCTGACCGATGATTTTATAGCAGAGAATAGGAGTGAATTAATTAATAAAGATTTCTTTTTTTACTTATCTTTAAAAGATAACATGAACAACCAAGCTATTAGATATGATAATTATATTGATGCTTTTAACAAACTACACCCCAATCTTCTACAGCAAATTTATTATGCAACACATAAAGATGGAACGGATCAAAATGGCACAAGTCTTGAGCATATAAATACATACGAGCCTAACTTGTGGGAATTAGATACTAATATTAATTATTGGCTCACTGAATGTCATAAAGATATAGACCAATGGATTGTTAATATTGACTTAGATTTCTTTTTTACAGGAGAAGATGGTGAGTGTTCTCAATTCATCACAAGAAAATACATAAAGAATATTTGTAAAGAGATAAAAAACTCACTGCCCAAAATAGATGTTGTAACAATTGCAATTAGTCCAGAGTTTTGTAATGGATGGGGGAATGCTTTCAATATATTGAGAGTAATCACTACTGAGCTAGATATTTATATGCCATATAAGTATAAAAGATATAAGAAACATTCTTTTTTATTTTAATGACAGCTATTTTAGTATACATCTTGAATACCCCTATTAAAGACATGATACTTATTAATGATTGCGATATAATTAGAGCAGATAAGCTAAATGAAATAGAAACAGTAGAATTTCCTAATTCCACTTGCATTTCAACGTGCCAATGGTGCAAACTAAGAAAAATAGTACATAAAGATTATAACTCATGCTATTGTGAAAATCCTATATGTAGATTAAAAAATACTCGTTCAACCATTTTCCCATTTATAAATATCCCTTTCCTCCAAGAACGAATATGGACAGAATGCGAAATTGGTTATTTTGATATTATAAAAAAGACAAAAGACTATAGACCGATTAAAATTGACCACATAATAATCAATTCCATCAAAGTACTAAGAATTTCTCAGCAACATCACTCATACGGTTATCGTTATGGTCGAGACGATCTTGAATTATCATATAGTTATGAAATTTCAGTAGAGATTTATAATCATGAGAATGAACAACATATCAATCACATATTCACATCAAATGATCTCATTCGGAAAGAGCCATGGGGCGAATATGATAAATCTAAAGCTCTAACAATGAAGTATCTATTTCAGAAGACTATTCCTTTGTTGAATGAATATGTAAAGTATCAAAAACCCATAAATCTGGTTAATTTCAACTACATTGAAAAAACATTGCCACAAAGAAACAATTATACCTCTAATGTTCATCGTTTTAACAAATCCGATGCACTGAATATTATATACAGCATGGAAATAAAAAATATAAATGGCAATAAAATTATCAGATTTGGAGCTAGAATGGGAGAATATATAAACTGTCTCTTATACACATCTCC
>ERZ1027200.1185-NODE-1185-length-10835-cov-10.294991_pt1 | contig 10835 bp, 10 predicted proteins | sample MGYA00519271_ERZ1027200 | MGnify/ENA primary metagenome ERZ1027200 (study PRJEB26926, sample SAMN06164742) | human gut metagenome | biome: ENVO:00009003; feature: ENVO:2100002; material: ENVO:00002003 | host: Homo sapiens | place: USA | collected 2012 ...
AGCAGAGAATATCAGACCGTAGGATATTGAAGCTGATAAGACAATGGTTAGTATCAGGAGTATTATACGGAAATGTACTGACAATTTCCGAACTGGGAACAAGCCAAGGTTCAGTTATATCTCCGTTATTGGCAAACATCTACTTAAATACACTGGACAGACTGTGGGAAAAGTATGGACTTACTCACGGTATTCTTGTAAGGTACGCAGATGATACAGTCATCATTTGCAAGAATAAGAAAAATGCAAATCACGCACTGAACTTATTGCAGTACATCATGGCAAAACTGGATTTAAAGCTACACCCAGTAAAAACAAAGATTGTCAGCATGTGGGACGGAAAAGAGGGATTTGACTTTCTTGGAATGCACCACAGAAGAATGACAACGGAAACAAGCAAAGGACAATTGTATAAAGAAACTTATCAGTACCCGAGCAGGAAAGCCATGAAGAAGATGAAAGCAGAAATCAAAAAGAATGTAAACGGTCGAAGTCTGTTAGTTGCAAAGGAAGAGGATTTAATAAAGAATCTAAATCCGAAAATCATAGGTTGGAAGAATTATTATTCCACCAAAACAAATGAGACATGGATGCAGGAATTAGACTGGTATATTATCTGCACCTTTACAAGATGGTATAACAAGAAACACCAAAGGCGTAAACATATGTCAAGAGTGGGATTTGTTAGAAATAGCATTTACGAAAAAGGATTAAAGAAAATGGCTAGAGCATGACGTAATGCTGTAGAAAGAAGAATGTCGGAAAGCCGTGTGAGGGAGAACCTCATGCACGGTTTGATGAGGGGCGGATGAAATTTTCATCCGCCTACTCTACAATTAACCTCCGGTTATGATAACAAGGCCTTGTCGTTTGCAAATTCCTGCCCGCTGACTTTTTCAAACTGGTGCAGCAGATCTTCAACCGTCAGTTTCTTCTTTTCTTCCCCGGAAATATTTAAGATAACTTTTCCTTCGTGCATCATGATCAGGCGATTTCCGTGCACAATAGCATCCTTCATATTGTGTGTTACCATCATAGCGGTCAGATGATTGTCGGAGATGATCTTGTCGGAAATCTCAAGTACTTTTGCAGCCGTTTTCGGATCAAGGGCAGCGGTGTGTTCATCTAACAGTAAAAGTTTTGGTTTCTGGATGGAAGCCATCAACAGTGTGATTGCCTGACGCTGTCCACCGGAAAGCAGTCCGACTTTGCTGGTGAGACGATCTTCGAGACCTAAATCCAATGTTTTTAACATTTCCCGGTAGGTGTCGCGTTCTGCCTTTGTGATTCCCCAGCTTAACCCACGTTTTCTGCCACGGCGGGCTGCAATTGCCATATTTTCCTCGATGGACATGGTGGTTGCAGTTCCGGTCATAGGATCCTGGAAGACACGGCCTAAATATTTGGCACGCTTGTATTCGGATAATTTTGTGACATCATCACCGCCAATAAAAATTTTACCGGAATCCACTGGCCAGACACCTGCGACAGCGTTTAAAGTTGTGGATTTTCCAGCACCGTTACCACCGATAACAGTGACAAAATCGCCATCTTCTAATGTCAGATCAACTCCGTTTAAAGCAACTTTTTCATTGATCGTACCAGCGTTAAATGTTTTGCAGATATGATCGATTTTTAACATTTCAGCCATTATTTTGCCACTCCTTTCCTGCTATGTTTCGCTTTCAGATATGGGATTGAAAGGAAGATAGCTACTACAATTGCAGAGAATAATTTCAGGTCGTCGGATGGGAATTTCAACCATAAAACAACACTTAAAACAAGGTAGTACAGGATAGCTCCGGCAATGACGGAGAGCAGTGTGTAAGCAAAAGCAATTTTTTTGCCGGCACACATTTTTCCAAAGAGGACATCACCAATGATAACAGCAGCAAGTCCGATAACGATCGCACCACGACCCATATTGACATCCGCTGCTCCCTGATACTGGGCGTAAAGTCCACCGGAAAGTCCTACAAGACCGTTAGAGATCATCAGTGCAAGTACGGTATGAAAATCAGTGTTGATTCCCTGCGCTCTTGCCATCTGCCGGTTACAGCCGGTTGCACGGATCGCATGTCCCTGCTCTGTTCCGAAATACCAGTAGAGAATGGCAACGAGTACAACGCAGAAGAGGATACAGGTCGTAAACATACGGATTTTGCTTGCGGTTGAGTCCGAAATATAACGGAGTGACACAACAAGGCTGTATTTGTCAACGCTGACTGCCTGATTGGAACTTCCAAGAATATTTAAGTTGATAGAGTAAAGTGAAATCTGCGTCAGGATACTTGCAAGGATTCCCGGGATTCCGAGTGCGGTATGTAACATTCCGGTGATAAATCCGGCGGCCATTCCTGCAAGAAAAGCAAAGATAAGAGCAAGCCATGGGTTCATGCCTGCGCGGATCAGCATAACGGCGACTGCACCTCCGGTCGCCATGGAACCGTCGACGGTCAGATCGGCAAAATCCAATAATTTGTAAGTAATGTAGACTCCAAGTGCAAGGAGTCCCCAGATGAGTCCCTGTGCGCATGCGCCCGGCAGGGAACGGAGCAATGCCAGCGGGCTCAGGGAAGCTAAATAAGTTGTTAACATCATCGTCATAAGAAATCTCTCCTTATTTTTTATAAAATGCCTGTGCGGAACTATTTGGTGCAAAAATCATCTACAAATATAAAACAATATTCATGAAATCAATTGCTTGCAGAACAAAATACCCACAGCATAAAATACCTGCGGTATTTGTTGAGACGAAATACCGCAGGCATATTATAACATAATACTAAAACGATTTAAAGCTTTAACTTGTTGCACTGATGAAAGATTATTCTGTTTCAATTGCAACATAATCATCAGGAGGTGTGATTCCAAGCTGGGAACAAATATCTGCATTGTACTCTTTTGTTACCTGTGGTGCAGTCTTGATCTCCATCGTTGTGATATCAGCACCATTTACAAGGATATCATAAGCCATCTGGCCTGCTGTGTATCCAATATCATAGTAGCTGATAGAAAGCGTTGCAACACCACATCCGGAACAGATACCTTCCTCACCGGCAATGATTGGAATACCTGCTGGAAGAGCGATATTGTTGATGGTTTCTGTGTTGTTTGCCATTGTGTTGTCTGTTGGAATGTAAATAACATCTACTTCGGAAACTGCAGTCTGTACAACAGATGTAATATCATTGGAATCAGAAGCAGTATATTCTTTGTATGCAATGCCGTCAGCATCTAAAGCAGCCTCGATCTGGGTAGCCTGATATTTGGAGTTTGGTTCTGCGGAACAGTAAAGGATACCGACTGTTTTTGCATCCGGGAATAATTCTTTGATCATGGCTTCCTGCTCATCTAAAGGAGCAAGATCGGAAGTTCCGGAGATATTTCTTCCGGTAGCACCTGTCCAGTCGTCAATCTCAAGGGCAGTAGCATAATCTGTGACAGAAGTTCCAAGGATCGGGATCGTGCTTGTGGCAGCGGCAGAACACTGTAAAGCAGTGGTTGCGTTTGCAAGGATCAGGTCATAATTGCTGGCAACAAAATTGTTTGCAATGGTAGCACAGTTTGCCTGCTCGCCCTGTGCGTTCTGAAGGTCAAATGTTACATTATCTGCACCGAGCAGCTCTGTCAGTGCGTCTTCAAAGCCCTGGGAAGCAGCGTCAAGAGCAGGGTGCTCTAACTGCTGTAAAATACCAATCGTATATTTCTGACCATCGGTACTGCCTGCTGCAGCGGATTCTGTTGCTGCTGCTGAATTATCAGCAGATGCAGAGGTATTGTCGGAGGCTGTATCGCCGCCGCATGCTGTCATGGAAACTGTCATTGCAGCTGCCATCATAACAGAGAGTATTTTGTTCATCTTTTTCATATTCATTCTCCTTATCATTGATCATAGCCTTTAATGCTTTAAAGCATTAATGCTTTTAATGATTGAATTATAATCACTCATACAGGATTCGTCAACCGGAATTTGAGAAAAAATGTGTAAAGGACACTCCTTTTTTCGGTGAGGATCATAAGAAAAAGATTTAAAATCTTAAGAAAACCTTTATAGTATGCAGGGCAGAAAAGTGTTAGGATGGAAACCGGAGAGATTTTTAGAAAGGATTTTATGAAAATAAAAGAGGGGTTATCCAACATTGTATTTCCTCCAAGATGCCCTGTCTGTGATGAGGTGATATATGTTGGGAAAGATACCTGTGAAGACTGCCGGAAGAAAGTGATCTGTATCGGGGAACCGTCCTGCAAAAAATGTGGCAAGCCATTAGAAGACCAGAGGAGGGAATACTGCACAGACTGCATGAGGAAAAAACACTATTTTTCCCAGGGAAAAGCGGTTTTTGTTTATCAGGGAGAAATCCGCCAGTCCATGTACCGTTTTAAATATAGTAATAAACGCGAATATGCAGATTTTTATGCGAAAGAAGCAGTGCGCATCTATGGAGACTGGATCCGGAGAAAACAGATCGAAGCAATTGTACCCGTTCCCATGTACCGTTGGAAAGAAAAGGGGAGAGGGTATAATCAGGCAGCCGTATTTGCGCGGACTCTGGGAGAAAAAATGAATCTTCCGGTGGAAAAGCGCATGGTAAAACGAATCCGGAATACCACGCCGCAAAAAGAATTAAATGATGTCGAACGGAAGATAAATCTAAAAAAAGCTTTCCAGTTAGTACCAAATATAGTAAAATATAGGAAAATATTAATTGTAGATGATATCTATACGACGGGAAGCACGATCGATGCAGTGGCAGAGGTACTTTTGCAGGCAGGGGTGGATGAGATTTATTTCCTATGTATCAGTATCGGCGAGGGATTTTAGGAGGAATATGCTATGGATGTAAGAAATTGTAAGGGCTGTGGAAAACTCTTTAATTATATGAGTGGTGCACAGCTTTGTCCTGAATGCAGGGCTGCGCTTGAGAAGAAATTTAGCAGCGTGAAAGATTATATCAATGAACATCCACAGGCATCCATCAGTCAGGTGGCAGAGGATATGGATGTTTCTGTGAAACAGATCAAACAGTGGGTGAAAGAGGAGAGACTGATCCTCTCGGAAGCTTCTTTAGATGGTGTGTTGTGTGAACACTGTGGCAGACCGATCACAAGCGGACGCTTCTGTGACAAGTGTAAAGCTGCTATGGCAAATAATTTGCAGAGTGCTTTGAACAGACCACGTCCAATGCAGCAGAGATCGAGCGGAGAGCGTGATGAAGGGGATAAGATGAGATTCCTGAGATAGAACCGGGAACAGAATGTCACATATCTGAAAATGAGGACAGAATTTATAAAAAAGCAGGGCGCATAGCTACGTTATTTCTATAGATAGAAACGTAGAAAGGTCGCATCTGCTTTTTTTTGTTTGAAAATACCGCCTACTGTGTTATAATGATGAATAAGAATGCATAATTGCGTGAAGAATGTACTTTTTCAGAAAATGAGATGGGTTTATTTTATAGTAGATACATTGTGTGACAGACAGGAAGGAAATCTGCATGGTTAACGAAGAACGTTTACATCATATGATAAAAATGGCGATATTTGACACCGATCAGGGAAAAGAATGTAAGCCGATGACACAGTATGCAAGAAAAGATTATGTTTCGCTGCGTATGCTTGGAAGCTTTGTGTCAGGAACGATTGGCTTTGCGCTGATCCTTGTGACATGGGGCATTTATTCCATGAACCAGTTGATGGAGAATCTGAATGCAATGGATATTCAGGAACTGCTGACATCCGTGCTGGTAAAGTATATTGTGTTTATGCTTGCTTACATGGCGATCACGTATTTTGTTTATAATAGAAGATATACAAAGGGACGCCGTGAGGTAAAGAAGTATTATGGCAATCTGAAGAAGCTGAATCAGTTATACGAGAGGGAAGACAAGCTGAAAATGTCTGAGAATAAAGACTGGGAATAATCCCTGAACACTGCCGGGGGCAGGAAAATCAGGAGTAAAACAAACGGCGGGAGGCTAAAATGACAACCTTATTAGAATTGAAAGAGAAACTGATCCGTTTTTACGGAAAAAATGAAATATATGTGAAACCGGCGATCCGGTTTGTACTTGCATTGTTTACATTCCTTGTGATCAACAACAGTATTGGATATATGAAACTGGTCAGCAAGACTCCGGTTGCAGTCATTCTTGCACTTGTGTGTTCCATGCTTCCGGTCAATGGACTGATCGCAATTGCTGCGTTGGTCGTTTTGGCGGATCTGTACGCATTATCCATTGAGGTATGTCTGGTAGGACTTCTCATGTTTGCAATCATCTATTTTATTTATTTCCGTTTTTCCCCAAAGAGTGGTATCAATGCGGTTCTGACACCGGTCTGCTTTAAGCTGCATATTCCTTATGCGGTACCGGTTGGCTCCGGTCTGCTGAGTGAGGCGTATTCTGTAGTGTCTGTTGCCTGCGGTACTGTGATCTATTTCTTTATCCATGGAGTGAGCGAGAATGCAAGCGCATTGAGCGATGCAGCGGAAGAGACGGATTCTTCGGTATCAAAAGTAGTAGTGGCATTGAACCAGCTGATTGGAAATAAAGAGATGTACCTTGTTCTTGGTATTTTTATCATTACGACACTCATTGTCTATGTGGTGAGAAAGCTTGACATTGAGCATTCATGGACGGTTGCATGGGCATCCGGTATTTTATTTGAAGCGATCGGACTGACAGCAGGATATATTTTACTTGGGATTTCAGACAAAATTGCCGGTGTGATCATTGGAAGCGTGATCTCCGGTGTGATCGCCATGATCATCCAGTTTCTGTTTTTTAATCTGGATTACTCCAGAACGGAACGCCTCCAGTTCGAGGATGATGATTACTATTATTATGTAAAAGCAGTTCCAAAATCTCTGGTGACAGAGAAGGATAAACAGATCAAACGTTTTAACGGAAAAAGTGAAAAGGAACGTTTGAACAAGAAGAAATTTGCAGAAGAGATGGACATAGACGAAAATTTATTAGATTAAAAGGAAGTGAATCCGGTGCAGAATTTAGGCGTAATATTGCGGACGTTTTGGGAAAAAGCGGTGTCTTACCTGACACTTCAGATGTCCCTCACAGATATTATAGAGATCATTATCATTTCAGTTCTGATCTATTATATGCTGGTTTGGATCAAAGATACGAGAGCGTGGATGCTTCTCCGTGGAATCCTTGTGATCCTTGCCTTTGTTTTGCTTGCAGTTTTATTTGAAATGAATACGATCGTCTGGATCGCTGATAAACTGTTTAACGTGGCAATGATCGCTGTGGTCGTGATCTTCCAGCCGGAGATGCGCAAGGCACTGGAAAATCTCGGACGGAAGAATATTTTGGTAAGTCTTTTTAATTTTGATTTCAACAAAGTGGAGAATGGAAAGTTTTCCGACAAGACTATCACAGAGCTGGTGAAAGCCTGCTATGAGATGGGAAAAGTAAAAACAGGAGCACTCATCGTAGTGGAAGATGAAATCGTTCTGACGGAGTATGAGAGGACAGGGATTGCCGTAGATGGTATCCTGACCAGCCAGCTTCTGATCAATATTTTTGAAAAAAACACACCGCTGCATGATGGAGCAGTCATTGTGAGGGGAGACAGAGTTGTTTCTGCCACCTGCTATCTTCCGCTGACAGACTCCTTAAGCCTGAGCAAAGATCTTGGAACAAGACACCGTGCGGCAGTCGGTATCAGTGAGGTGAGCGATTCCCTTACGATTGTAGTATCTGAGGAGACCGGAAAAGTATCCATTGCATTAGACGGTGAACTTTACCGGAATGTAGATGCAGAATTCTTAAAAAATAAACTGGCTTACATTCAGAAACGTGAGCAGGACACTTCGAAAGTGAAATCATGGAGAAGGAGGCTGAAAGATGTTACAAAAATTCGGAAAGAAAGTAATGAATAACTTTGGCCTTAAGATCCTTGCAGTTTTGTTTGCTGTTGTTTTATGGATCGTAGTCGTGAATATCGATGATCCGAGCACCTCAAAACCTTACACAACCAGTGTCTCACTGGAAAATAAATCTTATATCACCTCCATGGGAAAATGGGCTGATTATCTGGATGGAAAGAATACGATCACGTTCAGCGTGTATGCAAAACGCTCTGTGCATAATACACTTACCAATGCGAACTTTACAGCAACGGCGGATGCGCAGAAAATTGAATATGATGAGAAAACAGGGACTTACCGTGTGCCGGTTGTCGTGACCTGTAACCGTAACAGCAGCAGTATTAATATTACCAGCAAAGATCTGTATCTGGATCTTGAACTGGAGGATTCTGCTTCAAAGCAGTTCCCAATCAAGACAAACACAACCGGTACGGTTGCGTCGGGATGCGCACTTGGTGATGTTGAGATCACAGATGCGAATGTTATGAAAGTATCCGGTCCGGCTTCTGTGGTAAATCAGATCGATACCGTTGCGGCGACTATCAATGTAGATGGCATGTCAACGGATATCACAGACCGTGTAACACCTGTATTTTATGATGCACAGGGAGAGGTTGTAGATACGACAAAGCTTACGCTGAGTGTGAGCACAGTCAATATCAGTGCACAGATCCTGAATACGAAAGATGTGGAACTGGAATTCCTGACAACCGGAACTCCGGCAGATGGATACCAGGCAGGGGATATCACCTATACACCACAGAAAGTACGTATTAAAGGCGAGGCAGCTATTTTAAATACCATTAATAAGATCACGATCCCGGAAGAAGTGTTAGACCTTACAGACGCATCTTCGGATATTGAAAAGACCGTGGATATTTCCACGTATCTTCCTTCGGGTACTGCTTTGGTGATCAGTTCGGACTCAAAGATCGATGTTACGGTTGTTGTGGAGGCAGTGAAGACAAAGACTCTGCAGATCCCGGTGACAAATCTTCAGGTGATCGGACTTGACTCAGATGAAAAAGTACAGTATGAGGAAGACAACATTGCCCTCACAGTGTCAGGAAGGAGCAGTGTGATCGATGCACTGGATGAAAAGACGATTTCCGGCAGTATCGATCTGACTGATCTGAAGCTGGGTGCACATAATGTACTGATCACATTTGCACTGGATGAGGATATGGTCAGCTATGCGGACACTTATGCAGCGGTTACCATTGAAAGTGCATCTGATACATCAGCTTCTGCTGATAATAATGATGAGGAAACGATCAAAAGAAACTGATAACCGGTTTCGCAGATGATTATAAAATCAGGAACAAAGAGAGGAACAGTAATATGGCAAGAATGTTTGGAACAGACGGTGTCCGTGGTGTGGCGGGCTCAGAACTGACAATTGAACTGGCAACAAAGTTAGGTCAGGCAGGAGCTTACGTGCTCACAAAAGAGCAGGAGCATCAGGCAACCATTATTGTAGGATGTGATACGAGAATTTCAGGAGGAATGTTAGCGAGCGCATTAATGGCAGGTATCTGTTCGGTTGGCGCAAATGCAATATTTGTCGGAGTGATGCCGACACCTGCGATCGCATATCTCACCAGAAAACACAAAGTAGATGCCGGAGTAGTCATCTCCGCATCACACAATCCAATGGAATTTAACGGGATCAAGTTCTTCAATGGAGAGGGCTACAAGCTTCCGGATGAGATGGAAGATGAGATTGAGGCTCTGATCAAAAATAATATGAAAGACGTGGTACTTCCGATCGGTTCCGGCGTAGGAAAGATTGATTACCGCTTTGACCTGAGAGATGAATACGTGAAATTCATGGAAAAATGTGTTCCGGTGGATCTTAAAGGTATGAAAATTGTTGTAGACTGCGCAGAAGGTGCATCCCATTATACATCTGTCAAAGCACTGACAGATCTTGGAGCAGATCTTATCGCAATCCACACCGATCCGGATGGTACGAACATCAATTCCAATTGTGGCTCCACTCATATGGATGAGCTGAAAGCGCGTGTTGTATATGAAAAGGCAGCAGTTGGTCTTGCGTTTGACGGTGATGCAGACCGTATGCTTGCGGTGGATGAGCATGGAAATGTTGTGGACGGCGATCAGATCATGGCAATCTGTGGAAACTACATGAAGTCCAAAGGAACTTTGAAGAAAGATACGATCGTAGTCACAGTCATGACAAACCTCGGATTTACCCTTATGGGGCAGAAAGAGGGCATCCATGTGGAAAAGACAAAAGTCGGCGACCGTTATGTTCTTGAGAATATGAGAAAAAATGGCTATAACATCGGAGGAGAGCAGTCCGGTCATGTTATCTTCTTAGACGATAATACAACCGGTGACGGATTATTAAGTGCCCTGCATTTATTAGAAGTTATGGTCAATACCGGAAAACCGTTGTCAGAACTTGCTGAGATTATGGAAGTACTCCCACAGGCTCTTGTCAACGCAAAAGTTCCAAACCATAAAAAAGAAAAATTCATGGAATATCAGGAAATTGCAGATGCCGTGGCAGATGTTGAGAAAAAATTCAAGGGCGAGGGAAGGGTTCTCATCCGCCCATCCGGAACAGAGCCTCTGGTGCGTGTCATGATCGAGGGGAAAGATCAGAAAGTGATCGATGAAGAAGCAAGGAAACTGGCGGAATTGATCACCAAAATAATGTTATAGAATACCAAAATGCTGGTCTGATTATAACATGGTGATTCAGACCGGCATACGGATAAAAAAATCAGGGGACTGGAATTTGGAGGGTAATACAGCATGGTTAGTCAGAAAGTAGTAATAAAAAATCCAACAGGACTGCATTTGAGACCTGCGGGAATTTTATGTAAGGATGCAATGCAGTTTAAATCACATATCACGTTCCGCTCTGTCTCTTATACACATCTGACGCTGCCGACGAACTCTAGGGTGTAGATCT
>ERZ1027200.1195-NODE-1195-length-10761-cov-4.478797_pt1 | contig 10761 bp, 6 predicted proteins | sample MGYA00519271_ERZ1027200 | MGnify/ENA primary metagenome ERZ1027200 (study PRJEB26926, sample SAMN06164742) | human gut metagenome | biome: ENVO:00009003; feature: ENVO:2100002; material: ENVO:00002003 | host: Homo sapiens | place: USA | collected 2012 ...
TGTCTCGTGGGCTCAGAGATGTGTATAAGAGACAGATATGAAGCAATCTTACCTGTTAACATCCTCGCTACTCCTGCTCTTTGCATGCGCAGCTTGTGAAGAGGACGATAAAATGGATATGGATAAAATAGATGTCCCGAACGGATATGCGCTGTCAGCAGGGACTTCAACGATTTTCCTAAACTCATCGGTCGCCTATGATACGAACGCCGACTGGATAACAGGAGCCAACTCGATCCGTTTCAACAACGGCGACGGTCTCTACGACGATGTACGCACCAGCAACAACGGAGACGGAGGCGGTCTCGGACCTGTTTATGCCGGCTATTCCTGCGGCAGTTGCCATCGAAATGCAGGAAGGACCAAACCGACATTGTGGGAAAACGGCGGATCGGGCAACTACGGTTTCTCTTCCATGCTGGTCTATATCTCCCGCCGCAACGGTGCTTTCTTCCGCGACTACGGACGTGTATTGCACGACCAAGCCATCTACGGCGTCAAACCGGAAGGTAAGTTGTCCGTCACATACGACAAGCAGACTTTTTCCTTCCCCGACGGAGAGACTTACGAACTATGCAAACCCAATTACACGATAACCGAATGGTATAAAGACAGTATCGCCCCGGAAGATTTGTTCTGCACCGTACGCATCCCGTTACGCCACGTCGGTATGGGACAGATGATGGCGATCGACCGCAGGGAAATCGAAGCGCTCGCTGCCAAAAGCAATTATCCGGAATATGGTATCAGCGGACGTTGCAACTATATCACCGAGAAGGGTGTCACCGGTGTCGGCCTTTCAGGAAACAAGGCACAGCATCTTGACCTGACCGTCGAACTGGGCTTTTCAAGCGATATGGGCGTGACAAACAGCCGCTATCCGGAAGAGATTTGCGAAGGGCAGGCTCAGATCAACCAAGGCAGCATGATGGGACTCTCGTATGACCAGCTCGACATATCGACCGCCGATATGGAAGATGTGGACCTTTATATGCAAAGCCTCGGTGTACCGGCAAGGCGCAACACAAACGACCCTCAGGTCATCTTAGGAGAACAAAAGTTTTACGAAGCGAAATGCCATCTCTGCCACGTCACTACGCTGCATACGCAAGCGGGTGGTTCCACACTGCTCAACGGCACACGTTTGCCATGGCTCGGCGGACAGACCATACATCCTTATTCTGATTTCCTACTGCATGACATGGGGTCGGAGATCATGGGGGTCGGGTTGAACGACAATTATGTCAGTGGTCTGGCACGAGGAAACGAATGGCGTACTACGCCGCTTTGGGGTATCGGGCTGCAGGAGAAAGTCAACGGTCATACCTATTTCCTTCACGACGGACGCGCCCGCAACCTGACCGAAGCCATCATGTGGCATGGAGGCGAAGGGGAAGCCTCCAAAAATTTATTCAAACAAATGAGCAAGGAAGAGCGTGAGGCAGTGATCGCATTCCTCAACTCCTTATAATTTACCCATAAGACAAACTAAAATGAAACAACTGATAATCACAATTGCAGCATTATTACTATTGCCGTTGACCGTCACGGCCCAATATGAGGAAGATACGGAAAACGGTGTCGTATCACTAAACGGCAAAGAAGGTTTTACAATCGCTACCAAGAAGGGGGATTTCGTTTTCAAACCTTATATGTTGGTCCAGACCAGTGCTAACATCAACTACTACGACGATGAAGGGCTGGACCCGGCCTACAATCAGGACAATATACACAACAGCGGTTTCTCGATCCCCTACGCCATCCTCGGTTTCACGGGCAAGGCATTCGACCGGGTGACATTCAACCTCTCCATCAATGCCGCCGGAAGCGGAGGAAACATCCTCCAACAGGCTTGGTTCGACGTAGAGATGAAAAAGAGTTTTGCCATACGTGTCGGCAAGTTCAAGACTCCGTTCTCGCACGCTTACCTCACTACGCTGGGCGAGACGTTAATGCCGACACTGCCGACATCGCTCACCTCATCCGTGATCCTGCCTTATTCTCTTAATGCCGTGACACCGAACATCGGCATGGGATTCGACCTCGGAGTGGAAGTGCACGGATTGGTAAAGGAGAAGTTCGGCTACGAAGTTGGGATTTTCAACGGAACGGGAAGCTCCGTCAACGTGGCATCCAAAACGTTCAGCGACGACTGGCATATCCCGTCATTGTTGTATGCCGGCCGCATCACTTACATGCCGAAAGGAGTTATGCCGTCCAACCAGGGCAGCCCGAACCGTTTGAAGGAAGACAAGATGTTGTTCGGTCTTTCCACTTCATTGAATGTGGAGAGCGAAAGCGAAAGTACGAACGATTTCCGGGCAGGAGCAGAATTCGCCATGTTGAAGAATCGCCTGTATCTCGGCGCTGAAATCTATTATATGAATGTAGGGTTTACCAAACGGCAGAAAATTGACGAGAGCTATAACTATTTAGGGGGGTACGTGCAAGGCGGTTATTTCGTTACCAACAAACTACAAGCGACAGCCCGTTATGACTTCTTCAACCGCAACGGATTGGACACAAACGGTTTTCTGAATATGCCGGCCGTCGGATTTAACTATTTCTTCACCAGCTGCAACTTGAAACTGCAAGCCATGTATCAGTTCATCGGACGTACCGGACATGACACGCAGCTTGACCGCGACAACGACGACTTAGGATTAGCCATGCATTCCGGAACCGTCTTACTTCAGTACACTTTCTAATCGTAACGTCATGAAAAGAGAAGTTTATTCATTCATCTCCGGGCTATTGCTCTTTTCCTGTCTTGCCATCTCCTGCGACGATGGCAAGATATATGATGAAAACAATCAGACGGAAAGGGAAGGAGGAACAGTGAAGTTAACCGCCCAAATCAACGGGATAGATTCCTGGCCAGGCGGTTACAGCGTCGTACTGGCCGGATTCACCCCTGACAATGCTTTCGCACAAACGGCAAAAGGGATTAGCCAGACAGCCGACGGGACGATAAACATGGTCTTGGCCGGTATTCCCAGTGAAGTCACACAGATCGAAGTTTGTGTCATCAACAAACTACGCAAAAGGATTGCCAGTTTCTATACCGCCGACTACACGGAACAGGCGGATACCATACGGCTGGATGCCGGAAAGTTGGATGCCGGCATGTTCAACAGTATCCAAACCGAAATTTTCAATCGTTCCTGTACGGCTTGCCATGGAGGAAGTACGGAACCTGCTGCCGGACTGTACCTCACGGAAGGCAAAAGTTACAAAGCCTTAGTCGATGTCGTAGCTGATAAAAGCGAGGAAGGGCTGAAACTGGTCAAGCCGGGAAGCGCGGAGGAAAGTTTCCTGCACGTCATCTTGCACGAGAACATTGTCAAGTACGATCATACCAACGTCATCACGACCTCCAGCACTCTGACGTTGCTCGACGATTGGATCAATAACGGAGCTAAAGAATAAGAAAGCACATATTACATGGATTATATCAAAAAGACATACACAGACAAAGCTGTCGAAGTTCAAATTTCTTCCTTTGCCGGTAAAGGTGGGGTTACCGAATATCACGTTCTGCTCACTATTACGAACCGGACATTGCCGTTTTCCGGACAACTTCAGAACATCCAACGGGCCTATGTGGCAGTTATCCAAGAGGTGTTACCTGACGATGCGACTGCCGTCTTCCGGCGCTATTTCCTGAGCGACGCTGCCAACCAAGCCGACTTGGTGATGGTTTGGGAATGCGAAAATTCCTATTGCCCTCTTTCCATCGTGGAGCAAGCTCCACTAAACGGGAGCAAAATAGCCATGTGGACTTGGTTTCAGACCGGTATCACTGTCGAAACGACCAAAAACGGAATGTCGAAAGCCAAACACAACCGTTATACACAATACTGGACCGGGGGCTCTTGCAATAGGGCTTCCAACTCCGAGTACCAGACACGGCTTTTGCTGAACGATTACGTCTTGCAACTGACCGAGCAGGGATGCAAGTTGGCAAACGATTGCATCCGTACCTGGTTCTTCGTTCAAAACGTGGATGTCAACTATGCCGGCGTCGTCAAGGCCCGCAAAGAGGTTTTCATCACGCAAGACCTGACGGAAAAGACCCATTATATTTCCAGTACGGGAATAGAAGGACGCCATGCCGATCCGAACGTTTTTGTCCAGATGGATACTTATGCCGTAAAAGGCTTGCAGTCCGGACAAATCCAGTTCCTCTATGCTCCCACCCACCTGAATCCGACATACGAATACGGAGTGACTTTCGAGCGGGGGACAGCTGTAACCTATGGCGACCGGAAACAAATCTTCATTTCCGGAACCGCGAGTATCGACAATCAAGGCGAGATCATGTATCCGGGGGATATCCTGAAGCAGACGGAACGCATGCTGGAAAACATCGCCACCTTGCTACAGGAGGCGGGAGGCGGATTGCAAGACATCATGCAGGCAATCGTCTACTTGCGCGACCCGGCCGATTATGTCGTGGTCAAGCAATATATCGAAAGCCGGTATCCGTCGTTTCTCCACCTGATCGTACATGCTCCCGTATGTCGTCCGGGCTGGCTGATCGAAACGGAATGCATAGCTGTCATACCGGCGGATGCACCTCAATATGCATGCTTATAATAATCTACTATACAAATGATAAAAGATATGGGAAACATGAAGAACGGAAAATACAGGGAAACAAGCAAGATGAGTGACCTGATATGCGAGAATTATCCGATGGTCCTTGTGATGAGCCGCTTCGGTATCGACCTGGGGTTCGGAGAGAAAAACATCGGGGAAGTATGCCGGCAGAATAAGATCGACACATATACATTCCTGACTGTCGTCAACTTTCTGACGGAAACGGAGACAATCCCGGCAGCGGAGGTCCATAAAGATATCTCCATTTCTTCGCTTATCACTTATCTGCATAATGCACACGACTATTTCCTGAACTTCCGTCTTCCCCATATCCGTCACAAACTTACAGAGGCAATCGTGAGCTGCCCGAAAGATGTGGCCTTCGTGATCCGCCGCTTTTTCGACGAATATGCCGAAGAGGTGCACAAACATATGTCGTACGAAGAGAAAACCGTCTTCCCGTATGTCCGCAATTTGCTGGAAGGAAAGAAAGACCCGAAATATAACATCACCATCTTCCGCAAACGGCATGACCAGATCGAGATGAAAATCACGGAACTGAAGAACCTGATCCTGAAGTATTATCCGGGACCGGACAGTAACTTGCTCAACAGCGTCCTGTTCGATATTTTCGCAACAGAACAAGATCTTGCCTCTCATAACCGGGTAGAAGACTACATCTTCGTACCTGCTATTCTGTCTTTAGAAAAACAATAAAACCACTTGCCATGTCCACTAACATTAAAATAACGATAGCCGAATCGTCCTCCATCATCCGGTGCGGACTGGAAACACTGCTGAAACGCTTACCTGGATTCCGTATCCAGATATCTGAAATAACAGCAGCAGACTGTCTGACAGAGGGCTTACGCATTTATAAGCCGGACATCCTGATCGTAAATCCTTCCATTCCGGGAAACTTCAACCTACAACATCTGAAAGACGAATGCGGCTGCCCGGATATGAAATGTTTTGCCCTTCAATATAATATAAGCGACCCGTTTCTGCTTCGCTCCTATGACGATCAGATATCAATATACGATAATGCCGATGAGTTGAAAAATAAATTGGAACGCCTCAACACCGAAGAAGTTCCGTCCGAAGAAGGGGAAAACGAGGACCAGCAGACACTGAGTAGCAGGGAAAAAGAGATTGTCGTCTGTGTGGTAAAAGGCATGACAAACCGAGAGATTGCAGACAGGTTATACCTATCCACCCACACCGTTATTACCCACCGCCGGAACATCGCCCGAAAATTGCAAGTACACAGTGCCAGCGGCTTGACTGTCTATGCCATCGTAAACAAATTGATAGAGTTGAAGGACTTGAACGGCTAACAAACAGTACCGTTCCTTACTTTATTAAGTAATTTTCAACTCTCAATTTTCTGATTTCAATTAAATAGCCTTATTTTTACGATCTATACTACAAAAACACAATATAAATATGAACCTGATAAGGAAAACATACGACACGACGGAGGTGCAAATCACCTCCTTTCAATCCACCAAAGGCATAACGGAATACCATATCTTCTTCCAACAGACGAACTGCCTGGAGGATTTTCACACTCAGTTACAGCACATACAAGATGTTTACGCCCGTTCAGTGGAAGAGCTGCCGGGTAATCCGGTCGCTATTTTCCGGCGTTATTTTCTGAGTGACGTAACCAACCAGACAGATGAACTGATGAAACGGGAACGGCTTTCCCCCTATTGCGCACTATCAATCGTACAGCAGGCTCCGATGAACGGCACGAAGATTGCATTGTGGGCTTGGCTGCAGACTGGTGTACAGACACAGGTGTTGTCAAATGGGTTGTTTGAGGCGCGTCACGGTGCATATGGCCAGCTTTTAGGTGCCAACCAGTGCAACAGGGCGGCCAATTCGGAATACCAGACCCGCCTGATCTTCCGCGATTATATCCTGCAACTGACGGAAGCCAATTGTACACTGGCGGCCAACTGCCTGCGCACGTGGATCTTCGTACAGAATGTAGACGTGAATTATCCGGGTGTGGTAAAAGCCCGCAAAGAAGTGTTCGCGACACAAAACCTGACAGAAGAAACTCATTTCATCGCCAGTACGGGAATCGAGGGCCGCTATTTCGACCCGATGGTATTCGTGACAATGGACACATATGCTGTTTCCGGTATCTGCCCCGGACAAATCCGCTATCTATATGCACCAGAACACCTGAACCGCACATATGAATACGGCGTTACGTTTGAACGGGGCACAGCTGTCACATACGGCGACCGCCGCCATGTCTTTATCTCCGGCACGGCAAGCATCGACCGATACGGAGAAATCGTGCATGCTGGCGATGTCATAAAACAAACTTCCCGCATGATTGAGAATATCGAAGCCCTGCTGAAAGAAGCGGACGCCACTTTGAATGACATCATGCAAGCTGTAATCTATATCCGCGATACGGCGGATTATGCGCGGGTCAAACGTTATATAGACGAACATCATCCCAGCCTCCCTTATATCATCGTACGTGCTCCGGTTTGCCGAACCGGCTGGCTGGTCGAAATGGAATGTACAGCGGTGACAGCCAAAGGAGATGAACGGTTTGCGGCACTTTAGCCATTTGGGCAGAATCCTTTTATCATAATAACAACGAAGCCCCGACGGAATTACTCTGTCGGGGCTTGTTTTGTGTCTGCTCTCTTTCCTCACGGAAGTACAGGCAGCATTGTTATTTTTTACTTTAGTATTAATGTACCACTTGTTCGCCCTCGCGGGGTAATTGACCGGTCGGAAAGACCGGACACATGGTCATTATTTGATTATAAAATCTTTATTTCAATATAGTAGAGACACTGTTTCATAGTGTCTCTACGGGAGATCATTATTACTTAACGATCGCTTTAACAGCTTCTTCACCTTCAACAGCTACTACAACTACGCCCTGAGGAGCAGCAATTGTTGCATCACTTGAAGTGATAACTGTGTTAGCAACTGTCTGGCCCAAGATGTTAGTGATAACAACTTTCTTACCTTCAGCGTTAGCTACACGTACAGCACCTTGCAAAGCGATTACTGTAACTTCAGATGTTGCAATTTCTTCGTTGTCTGTTGCCAGCTGATCGTCAACCTTATTTTCAACATTGAAGATCAAAGCTCCGTCGCCACCTGTTGCAGCATGTGAGAATGTAGATGATTTGTCTGTCAAAACCACACAACCATTCTGAATCTTCAACCATGCAGCATTTTCAGGTGCAATAATCTTATTGTCATAGTTGTTCGATTCGAACAAGAACTGATTTTCTACGCCTTCTTCCGTTACATTACCTGCATTTTCCGGATGTACATAACGGAATGACCAAGTGTAATTCTTATGTTCGTTACCGTCAAGTTGATTCTTGATCAAATATGATTTAGAAGCAAGATTATTCACAGAATCATTATAAGCTTCCAAAGCATCGAAGCTAATCTTATCGTTAGCCAAAGCTACGAATTCTGCCGGCAGGATCCACAACGTATCGGCAACACGGATACCTTCAACGAAACCTACGCGAGTATAACCACCCTTGATATCTGCATAAGGTTTGTCCTGACCGTAAACATCTACAGAATCCTGGAAACTTACCAAATATTTAGCTCTTTCGAAGCCAGGGATAGCCGGAGTAGCGTGAACACAATGTTCTGCGTCTGTAATATTACCGTCTTTGTCTACGTGAGGACCATCTTCCGTACAAGGTTTACCCGGAGTTCCAGCAAAGTCGTTATGTGCAACCGAAATCAAGTATTGCGGTTTGATATAACCAGCACCACGATTAACCCAAGCAGTATCGATCTGGAATGACAAACCTGTTGCTTTGTCAGCTGTCCACATACCCAGATAGTCAACATTAGCATCAGTCAAGTTGCTATTGTTTTCATCCATCAAGTATTCCTTACGGATAGTTTCGAAGAATCTCAAGCTGTCACGGCCGTCCGTTGCGCTTTCACTCAGTGCAACGTTGTTGAAACGACGATACAACGGAGTTGTAGAAGGTTCAACAGTGAAAGCAGAAGTTCTTGTTTCATTCAGCAACTGAACTTTCAGACCAGCACTCATACCGTCATCAGCGATACCGACTTTCTTCGTAACACCTGTATTTTGAATTTCAGTAGCATGAGCAGTTCTATTATAATTAGATTCGACGATAGCATAGAAGTCTTTACCATCATAGTGGTTGTTTTCTTTAAAGAAGAATGTATCAACAACCATATTATTAGAACCATAGTTTGCTACACCCATTGAATACTTGCTTCCATAAGCTTCAACCAAACGATCCTGTTCATCTTTAGCAATGACATAATTCGTTCTTTCCAACTGAGCCAGTCCCGGAATCTTTTTCAAAAGAGCGGCATCAACATCGATACCATATTCGTATGTAGAACCTTCAACCAAAGCATAATCGCCGGCATCCTGCTTAACATAGATCAAAGAATCTTTACCTGTACCGTTAGCAATCCAATATTCCATTGAGAACGGGTTCAGATAATTGAATTTATATCTGTTGACCAACAAATCATTTGAGTCGATATGTTTGTAACCTAACTTCTTATCTTTGATGATTGCAGAGTCTTTGATCTGAACAAACGTTACGTTGTTCAACATATCAGCACCCGTTGTAAGTGTATAGATTTCACCATCTTCATTCAAACGGAACTGAACGTTATCCCAATTTTTCGCTTTCGGGAATTCACGGTTTACAATTTTAACCGGAGAAACCGGTTGAGATACTTCTGCATTCAATGTTTTTGTAATAACCCACTGGTATGCAGGCATGTGCAACGGTTCCTGTTCGTCCAATGTCACCCATTCGATTGCATATTGTTTATTACCACCTTCTGCATTTTTATGAATAGGAGCAGCCAATACCTGACCCTTTGCATTCTTGATGATATACAAACCGTTGTCAACAGAAGTCTTATCGCTAGTTACGAAACAGCCTTTCAGACCGAAACCGATCTTTGTATTAATAGGTTGTTCTCCAATTGTAGCAATACGATCCGCAACAGTAAAGTTCTGCAACTTAACATGCAATTTAGCAGCATCAACATTACCTTCAGTCTTAAACGGATCTACAAAATTATCACCATAATTATAAATTTTTCCTTTCGCTGTACCATTAATTTCGCTCCAATACTTTTCAGCATTCTTATCTGATTTGTAACGAGCCTGTTTAACCTGGATACGCAGTTGATCCAAAGAAGGACGATAAGTAAATAAGAACTTGTGCTGATTTACTAACAATGAGTTAGCAAAATCTTTTTCTTTAGCCATATCAGTCCAGCCAAACTTCAAGAATTGAATACCAACACCATTAGCAGCAGTATCCACTTTCAAATAAGCATTTGCATCGGATTTAGAAGTCACATATACGAAGTTATGATCAGTATCTGCTGCAACTCCTTTAGCGACAAAAGCAGTCGTTGAGAACGGATTGACGTCTGCATTTGCATCCGGAGTAAATGTAAGCACATTCTTATTATCTTTCAAATAAGCATTAATTTCAGCCGCACTCAAAACGTAAGTACCTGCATCATAAAGAGTAAATTGAGCTCTCTCCGATTCTGATCGGGCAACAGATGCTTTTACTTTTTTTGCCTTAAGGCCTCCATTATCACCTTTTACCAATAAAAGAACATTATCAGCTTCTTGATAAGTAAATAAAGGCAGATTGCCTTTCAAACTTTCCTTGTATTCCGGAGAAAATGCCCAACCGCCAAAAGTTTCGCCAACAGACAAATTAGTCTTCGTTTTTTCTCCTACCTTTAAACCAGCAACATCTTCTTCTGAAATAGCTAAAAATTCACCAGTTGCTTTATTTACAAAGTCATAGATTGGTTCTTTGCCTTGACCTTCTTCCGTCACTTGAACACACCACAGAGAAGCCTGTAAATCAAAACCACCATTTACGTTCTTTAATACATACTTGCCATCTTCTATAACAAGCACCTGAGTACCAACTCTCAACTGATACACTCCACTCAAAGCCGCCTTATCCAACTTAGCAACAGCTGTAGCATTAGCTCCCACAGCTGCATTATTGAGGTCAGCCGCATTTACAGCTGAGAAAGCTGAAGAGAACAGTAAGCTAGCACACAAAAGAGTAGAAAACTTTTTGTTCATAATTCTAAATTTAATATTAATACTAA
>ERZ1027200.1197-NODE-1197-length-10717-cov-5.600919_pt1 | contig 10717 bp, 8 predicted proteins | sample MGYA00519271_ERZ1027200 | MGnify/ENA primary metagenome ERZ1027200 (study PRJEB26926, sample SAMN06164742) | human gut metagenome | biome: ENVO:00009003; feature: ENVO:2100002; material: ENVO:00002003 | host: Homo sapiens | place: USA | collected 2012 ...
TGTCTCGTGCGCTCGGAGATGTGTATAAGAGACAGATATATTGGTATTGTATTGTATCCTCCCACGATGGAGGAATAATAACAAGGAGGAAATTTAATATGAAAACAAAGGTCAACACAAAATCATTGGTGATACTGGGATTGATGACAGCTCTCACAATGATCTTCTCGTTCACTCCTATCGGTTCTATACCTATCGGACCGCTGGTAATTACTCTCAACGTAATTCCTATTGCCATAGCGGCTGTAACGGTAGGCCCTGTGGGAAGTGCAGTCATTGGAGGAGTTTTCGGACTGCTCAGCTTTTTGCAGTGTTTCGGAATAGGCGTGCCAAGCGGAATGGGTGCAGCACTTGTTGCGATCGATCCGGTCCTGGCTTTCGTTCAGCGATTTGTACCAAGACTTCTTGACGGCATTATCGTAGGATTTATTGCAAAAGGCATGAGCAAGGTAACAAACAATTATGTTTCATATGCTGTTACGGGCTTTTTTACTGCGTTTTTGAACACTGCGTTCTTTATGAGCGCACTTGTTTTGCTTTTCGGCAACACCGATTATGTAAAAGAGCTTATGGGCGGAAAGAATATCATAGTATTCATCTGCACCTTTGTAGGCATAAACGCTCTGGTCGAAATGGCTGTATGTACATTTGTTACAGGTACAGTGGGTGCTGCACTTTATAAGGCAAGGTTCATACCCAGCAAAAACAAAGCGCAGGCATAAATTCACCGAAAGGATAACATACAAATGGTTTTAGCAGTCGATATAGGAAACACTAACATAGTAATGGGCTGTTTTGAAAGCGACAGGATACTTTTTGTTGAAAGACTTTCTACAAATCAGCAGTCCACGGCACTTGAATATGCCATAATGCTCAAGAACATTCTTGAGATACATTCTATAGATATGTCAGATTTCAGGGGCGGCATAATCTCGTCGGTCGTGCCGTCTGTTACCCTCACGATGAAAGAGGCAATGGAGAGGCTTATCAAAAAGCGCATCATGGTGGTAGGACCTGGAATAAAGACGGGACTTAAGATAAATCTCGACAATCCCGCACAGCTTGGAAGCGACAGAGTTGCAGACGCAGTTGCGGCGATAAACCTCTACCCTGTGCCTATCATAATGATAGATATGGGCACTGCTACTACCATATCAGTAATAGACAAGGAAAAGAATTTCATAGGCGGAATGATAATACCGGGACTTAGAACTTCCCTCGACTCGCTTTCGGGCAAGGCTTCACAGCTTCCTTTCATCAGCCTTGTACCGCCTAAAAAGGTCATAGGCACTAATACTATCGACTGTATGAAGAGCGGTATAATCCATAGCAACGCCGCAAGCATTGACGGAGTTATAGAGAGGATAGAAAACGAGCTTGGTGAAAAATGCACTGTGGTTTCCACAGGCGGCGTGGCAAAGATAATAGTTCCTTACTGCAAGCGTGACATAGTCATTGACGATGAGCTTCTGCTCAAAGGGCTTATGATAATCTACAATAAAAACAAACAATAATTTAAAATACAATACACACGGCGTCGGGTAGTTTATCCGACGCTTTTTTATGTCGCTTTTTATATCCATAATAGACAAACAAACGGGCTTCAAACAGTTGCAAATGCCGAAAATGGAGCGTTTCTATTGCTTCCAGGACTTTGTTATGGTACAATCATATGTGCAAAGTAAAACGTTTACATAAAACAGAAAGCAGGAAATATATGAACGCAAGAAAAATATTATGCCTTATGGCCGCAGTGCTTATGCTGTCAGGCTGTTCAAAGGGTGTGGACGGTTCACAGGCTTCATCAAAAGCGGCTGAAAGCTCCGGCAAAACGGACAGCAGTGTTTCAGACTATGATAATACCACCACCGAGCCTGAAACAGACAAGCCTGAATTTGACCTCAATGACAGCGTGATAGGTTTTTCGCAGGAAAGCGGCTTTTATGACAGCGGTTTCAGCCTTGAGCTTACCGCAAACGAGGGCGAGAAGATATACTACACCACTGACGGCACAGACCCTAGGACCTCTGCCACAAGAGAAGAATACACTGCCCCTATCGAGATAAAAGACAGAAGCAATGACCCTAATGTGGTTTCAGCCGTGCCGACAGAAATGATATCGGGAAATTTCAATGAGTTCAGCTTTGGCGAAGGGGATTTCTGGTGCAACAAAAAGGCACCTTCTGACAATGCGGTGGACAAATGCACTGTTATAAGGGCGTCAAGCGAAAAAAGCGACGGAAGCGTTTCGCAAAGCTTCTCAGGCAGCTTTTACATAGGAAGCGCAGAGGAGCATATAAAAGGACTTAAAGAAAGCTGTGAAGCGGCCGGGCATGACCTTGCGGTAATGAACATCACAATGGACTACGCTGACCTTTTCGACAGCAAGATCGGCATATACGTCAAGGGAGATATTTTCAACAAGGCACTTGAGGATTATAAAGCCAGCGGAGAAAGCATAGAAAACGAAACCGCAAGACAGCTTGACGCAAACTACAAACAGCGTGGCAAGGAATGGGAACGTAATTGTCACATCGAGCTTAACGAAATTTCAGCCGAGGGAAATGTGACAAACGCATTGTCACAGGATTGCGGAATAAGGATACAGGGAAACTATTCACGCTCCGACCTGCAAAAGGGATTCAGGCTTTACGCCAGAAAGAAATATGGTGAAAAGAAGTTTAACTATGATATCTTTGAGGGGCTGAAAAACGCATCTGATGAAACTATCGACAGCTTTAAGACGCTTACTCTCCGTGCAGGTGGTAATTGTGCTTTTACGGCAAAATTCAATGACACCTATTGGCAGAGTCTTATGACAGAGCTTGACGGCTCAACAAAGGCTTCACGTCCATGCGTTGTTTATCTGAATGGCGAATACTGGGGACTTTATGTGCTGGAGGAGGACTATTCCGACAATTATTTTGAAAGCCACTACGGTGTGAACAAAGACGATGTGGTGGTCTACAAGGGCGACGCAGAAACCTATCAGAGCGGCTACAAGCTTGACGAGGGCAAGCTTCCGGAGGGAGAAACTGACGAGGGATATTTCTTCAAGGAGCTTACAGATTTCTTCGCTTCTCACAAAGACTTATCCGCACAGGCAGATTATGAGGAGTTCTCAAAGCTTGTTGACACCGACAGTGTGAGAGATTATTTTCTTGCAGAGGTTTGGATAAACAACAAGTGGGATTGGCCGGGCAAAAACTGGTCAATGTGGAAGGTGCAGAACACAGACAGTTCCAAAGAATATGCAGACGGCAAATGGCGTTTCATGTTCTATGACGTTGAGTTCGGCGGAGTGAGCGGTGAAGGCGACGCATGGACGAACACCATGAAAGAGGATAACTACAAGCCAAAGGGACTGCTTGACACGGACACGAAAAATCCTGCGGTTCTGAGTTTTGCTTATCTTATGTCAAATGAGAATTTCAGGAACGATTTCAATGACAGGCTTTTAAAGATGTCTGAGGGTACGTTTGAAAAAGAAAAGGCACTTGATAGGCTCGCAGAATTTGAGAGCATATATTCCCCTCTTTATGAGCAGTTTTTTGAGAGATATCCTGAAACAGGCTCGGCTGAAGAGGCTCTTCATGGGGATTACGCCTCTTCTGACTGCATAAGAGCGTTCATTAACAAGCGTAATAAGTCTATCCAAAGTATTGTGGACTGGACTAATTCGCAGTTCTGATATTTCACAAACCAAAACGGCAGAACAGCATATGCTGAACTGCCGTTTTTATATTGCTTATTTTATGCCGCAGGAGCGTATGTGAATGTTATTTCGAGAGTGTTTATCTTTCCTGCATAGTCAAGTATTGTTGGAGAAGCCTTTGAAAGGTCACCGCCTGCTATCCTTGCGTCCTCAGGCGGTGCGGATACCCACTGGTTCACAAGGTTCACTCTTGTGCAAAGCTGGTCGTCAGAGGTCGTATAGCCCTCCGCTATGGTTTCAACAGCTTCGCCGTTTATCTTTATCTCGTCAATAGTTGCGATATAGTTCGGATAAAGCTTTTCACCGTTTGCGATACCCAAAGCCGAGAATGCAATGCCGTTGGCGTTGTTTGATGACATATCAAGGCTTACTGTGTATGTTCCCTCGCCGTCTATAACTGCGTTTTCTGCGATCACTCCGTTGCTCTTTGAAGCCGGGTCATACTCGTCACCAACGCTGTAGCATACGGAAAAATCTGCACTCTGATACATTATCCATGCCACCGCTGTGTTCTCGTCAGCCTGCGGTGCGGTATCATCTGTTAGCTTTTCAGGTGCAGCCGCAAGAGTTTCATCAAGCTTCTTTACAGCAGCGGCTCTTTCCTCCTCCACTGTCATCGAAGACTGGTTATCACGGCGTCTTTCATCAAATATCTTTGCCACAGTTTCATCACGCATTTTAAGTTCTGAACGTGAGAAGAAATCACTGCAATCCCAAAGAAATGGCGCAAAGCCGTAGGCGTCGCAGTTGTCAAGGAGGTTGTTAATAAACTTGTCAGTGCCTTTCTTTACGTCGCCGCCGTTTGTAAGCACTGCATACTCGCCAATTATTATGCCGTAGCCCTGCTCGGAATACTTTGTCATGTTCTTGAAAAGTCTGTTCTGCTCCTCATAGTCTGACTTTGTTCCCCAATCCGAGCGACCCTTTGTTCCGCAATAATCCCATGGGGTATAATAATGAACAGAAAGCAGGAGCTTATCCTTTGCGGTATCAGTTGGCATCTGGAACTTGTCTGAGCAGGTCATTGTGATATCGGTATTGTAGCCTGCGATAAGAAGAAAACGCTGTTCGTTGTTTCCGCCTGTTGCACGAACAGTGTCAACAAAGGTCTGGTTTATCCTATTAGCCATTTCATAGCACTCGGCTTTTGAAAGCGAGCCTGAGTTTTTGCACACGTCTGTGTCATTGAGTCTGTCACCAAGCTCTTCGTTTGCACCCTCAAATATAAGTCTGTCGGAGTATTTTTTATATCTGTTCGCTATCTGCGTCCACATGGACTTATACATTTCAAACGCCTTGTCAACGTCGCTCTGCTCGGAAGAACCGAACATTCCCCACCAGCTTCCGTCCCAGTGGTCGTTTATGATAACATACATATCATTATCCAAAGCGTAGTTTATTATCTCCTCCACTCTGTCGAGATAGGCTTCATTTATGGTGTAATCGCCTTTTTCATACTCCATTGCGTTTGTCCATGCCACAGGCACACGGAGAGAATCAAAGCCGCTTGCTTTCATGCCCTTTATCATCTCTTCCGTTGTGACAGGCTGACCCCAGAGAGTTTCAAAGCTTTCAGGGTCGGTGTCTGCGGAATAGCTTTTATGACCGTATGCCTCCATTGTGTTGCCGAGGTTTGTGCCGTTGCCCAGAAGTCTTGCAAGCTCGGTTGCGGTAAGGTCTTTGTTTATGCTTCCGTCATCAGAGGTCTTTGCACCCTCCTCTGCCTTTGATGAGCTGTCGCTTCCCTTTCCACAGCCTGCAAGCAGTGCAGTACAGCCCATGACCGCCGCAGTAAGAAGCGAGATAGCTTTGATGGTTCTCATATTATTTCCTCCTATTTCATAAATACAAATTCTTCAAGTTCAAAAAGCGGTTTGATTTTGAAATAATCCGCCGTCCAGCCCTCAACGCCGTGATGAGGTACAAAGAAGATAGAATGTCTGCCCGTGAGGGACTTGACTATTCCTGTGTAAACTCCGTCGCCTGTGCCGATATCAACATAGCCTACAGGCTCGCTGTTCTCATAGTCATCAGCATAGACCGCCACCTTTGCAACAGTTCCCATGCCCCTGACTTTCAGGGCTATCTTCATGGTCTTTGAGGAAAAGTCCTCGCCGAAGTCAAAATACTTATAGCCTATAACATTGCCCTCGGTGATGTTCACGATACTTCTTGTGAAGATATCCTTTTCGGTGATAAAACAACCGCCTTTCAGCACACAGGCTATATCCGCAGGATAAGGCTTGAAAGGGTCAAGGCTGTCTTCAAAGCCAAGCGAGGTCATTTCCACTGTCGGTATCGTTCCGTCAGGGAGAATCTCTATTTTCTCAACGCAGGCACGTCTTGACATTATGGTATTGTTTGTCATTCTGTGATAGAAAATATACCACTGACCGTTTATATCGCACACTGAGCCGTGGTCATTTCCACCCGGATAATCAACGCCGTTGTCTATTATATATCCACGATATTTGAACGGACCTTGTGGCTTATCTGAGGTTGCATAGGCAAGCCTGCTTCCTACACATGGGGAATATATAAGATAGTATGTATCTCCGATTTTCCTTGGGGAGCTTGCCTCGAAGAAGCGCTGTTCCTGCGGTGCGTTGTCGCTGTCATCAATGACCGCTCTTTTGTAACTTCCCTTTTTAATGGTATACATATCCGCAGGGTCTATCTCATTGAAGTTGGATTCTGTGAAGCCGTAATAAATATACACTCTGCCGTCATCATCAACAAGCACGCCTGCATCATTATAAATGCCGTCATCGCCTGCGTCCTCAGGGTCATATTTATACTGAGAAAGGAGCTTGAAAGGACCTTCGGGCTTATCGGACACGCCAACAACTCCCTTTGAGCCGACTATATAGGCATAGAGATAATACTTGCCGTCTTTTTCTATAACGTCCGGAGCGAACAGCTTGCGGTCGGTCATTCCCTCGGTATCGGACTTATGGTCACGGTCATCACGGGTATGGAAGCTGTGTCCGTGGCATACCCAATTGTTAAGGTCATCAAGCGGTGCAGACCAGACTTTCAGTTTATAGTCGCAAAAGTCGCTTTGAGCGGCTCTGTCATGTGAGCCATAAAGATAAACTCTGTCGCCGAAAACTCTCGGCTCGCCGTCAGGGATATACTCCCACGCAGGCAAAATGGGGTTTGGCATGAAAATTTCCTCCTATGTTTTTTCATAACTTGTTTTATCGTAAGATAATTATAGATCATACTATTATTATTTTCAATATCCTAACACGCTGTCAGAGGTGAAAATTTGTGCAAAATGTAAAATCGTGCAGACTGTCCAAAGGTGCAAAAAAGCCCGTTTGCGACGGCTTCCGACCTTGACAAAAGAGGGCAAATCGTGTATAATATTAAGTTGATAGTACCCGTATAAAATTATATTGATATAGGAGTGTTTAATTATGGCAGCTATTTCTAAGACTGTTTCAAAAGCAGGTTATGCTAAATTGCAGGAGGAGCTTGAATACCTCATTACAGTAAAAAGACGTGAAGTCGCTCAGAAGCTTAAAGAAGCACGTTCTTTCGGAGACCTTTCCGAGAATGCTGAGTACGACGAGGCTAAGAACGAGCAGGCTATCCTTGAATCAAAGATCAATGAGTTAGAGCTTCTCATTTCAAACGCAACTGTCGTTGAGGACGATGATATTTCTGTAAACGAGATAGGCGTAGGCTCTATCATAAAGATAAAGGATATCGAGCTTGACGAGATCGAGGATCTTCAGATAGTAGGTTCAACTGAGTCTGACCCTGACAACGGCAAGATCTCTGACGAGTCACCTATAGGCAAGGCTGCACTCAAGCACAAGGTAGGCGACATTTTCGAGGCTGAAACACCTGCCGGTCTGCTGAAATTCGAGGTCATCGACATTTCAAAGTAACAGACCACTTACAAAACACACGGAAAGGAAAATATAAATGAGCGAGGAAAACCGCACAAACGCTCCTGAGGAAGAGCTTACTCAGGAGGACATAAACAGCTTAAAGAAGATAAGAATGGACAAGCTTGAAGAGCTGAAAGCCAAGGGCAAGAATCCATTTGAGATAACAAAGTATGACGTTACAGCAAGCTGTGCCGAGGCTAAAGCACAGTATGAAAAGCTTGAGGCTGAGCTTAAGGAGCAGGCAGGCGAGGACGAGGAAAAGCTCAAGGAGCTTCTCGAGGCAAACCGCATAACAGTAAGCGTTGCAGGCAGAGTAATGTCAAGACGTCTTATGGGCAAGGCAAGCTTTTTCGACCTGAGAGATAAGAGCGACAAGGTTCAGGTCTATCTGAGAATGAACGAGATCGGCAAGGAAGAATTTGACGATTACAAGAAGGGCGATATCGGTGATATCGTTGGCATTGAGGGCTTTGTATTCAGAACAAAAATGGGCGAGATATCAATTCACGCTCAGAAGTTCGTACTGCTTTCAAAGTCGCTTCTGCCGTTGCCTGAGAAGTGGCATGGTCTGAAGGATCAGGACACTAGATACAGACAGAGATACACAGACCTTATATGCAATCCTGAGGTAAAGGATACATTTATAAAGAGGTCGCAGATAATCTCATCTATCAGAAGATATCTTGACGGACAGGGCTTCATGGAAGTTGAAACTCCAATGCTGGTATCTAACGCAGGCGGAGCTGCCGCAAGACCATTTGAGACACACTACAACGCACTTGACGAGGACGTTAAGCTTAGAATTTCTTTGGAGCTTTATCTGAAAAGACTTATTGTCGGCGGACTTGAAAGAGTATACGAGATAGGCAGAGTATTCAGAAACGAGGGTGTTGACGCAAGACACAATCCTGAGTTCACTCTTATGGAGCTTTATCAGGCATACACAGATTACTACGGCATGATGGATCTCACAGAGAATATGTTCAGGCACGTTGCACAGGAGGTATGCGGCACAACTTGCGTACCATACGGAGATGTAATGATCGACCTTGGCAAGCCGTTTGAGAGAATGACGATGATCGACGCAGTTAAGAAGTATTCTGGTGTTGATTTCTCACAGGTAGCCACAACAGAGGAAGCAAAGGCACTTGCAGACGAGCATCACATTGAATACGAGGCAAGGCACAAGAGGGGCGACATACTCAACCTGTTCTTTGAGGAATATGTTGAGGAGCATCTTATTCAGCCTACATTCATAATGGATCACCCTATCGAGATTTCTCCACTTACAAAGAAGAAGCCTGAAAATCCTGATTATGTAGAGAGATTCGAGCTTTTCATCACAGGCAGAGAGATGTGCAACGCATACTCAGAGCTGAACGATCCGATAGATCAGCGTGAGAGATTTGCAGCGCAGGAAGAGGCATTGAAGCAGGGTGACGAGGAAGCAAACCACACAGACGAGGACTTCCTGAGAGCTTTGGAGATAGGTATGCCACCTACAGGCGGAATTGGTTACGGCATTGACAGACTTGTTATGCTGCTGACTAACTCACCGGCTATCAGAGATGTGCTGTTGTTCCCTACGATGAAGACGTTGGAATAAGAAAGCATGATAAATTGGTGCTTTTTAAACATTACAACTGATTAGAAATAATACACAAAAAGCGGTTGGATTTATATTCCAGCCGTTTTTTATAAAAGGAGAAATAAATGAAGTACGAAGATTTGTTATTAAAAAAGCCAATTGAATCAAAAACATACAGAGAAGATTCTGAATTCATTATAAAACAAATAAAAGATATTCTGGATAATCAAATGCGAAGTGGTGATAATAAAATTATTATTAATACAAATTTGAGAATGGGATTACCACTTGAAAATATTAACAAGATTGCAGGCCCAATGCTTGAGGCATGGGCAGGCGAAGTTTTTGCGGGCATTAGAGATGATATGAATAATCCATATCATCTAATAAATGTCGAAGCACAAGAACGGCTGGGCATGGCAGATATTATTCTGCAATTCAAAAGAGATAGCGATGTATTGACAGGAAATGTTGATGTAAAGGCAACAGCAAATGATATCCCAAACAGTGGAAAAGGTCCTAATATTACTTCTTTTTCAAGAATTAGAACAGCATATGTGAATGACCCGGATTTTATGTTTATTATTTTATCAATTAAGCATAGAGTATATGTAAAGCGAAATGAACAAACTAAACTAATGGATGGTATTATGGAAGTAATAGACCACAACGAGTATGATTTAAAGTTTATATCTGATTCGGACATAAACTATAATCCTGCTCTAGGTACAGGTCAAATACAAATAAAGGACATTCACTATATTACATATCAATATAGAACAACGTGGGAAATGTGCCAGCTTTTAGATAATAAATACCTTAACAGTAGCAGAAGAAATATTGATGATTTTATTAGGGAGGCAAAAAAGAACGGATGGATAAAGTAATTGATAATCAACGCATTATATGCGGAGATGTAATTAAGGAATTAATGAGAATGCCCAATGAATCCGTATCATTAATAGTTACAGACCCACCATATAATTTGAATAAAAATTATGGTAAATCACAAGACAAATTAGAGTTTGATGAATATATTAATTTTTCAAAGAAATGGCTATCAGAAGCAAAACGAATCTTAAAGCCAAATGGTACTATATATGTTTTTATGGGAATGAGATATATTTCATATATTTATAAAATTCTTGAACAAGACTTGGGAATGCACTTCAATAGTTGGATTACATGGTTTTATACACAAGGAATTGGAAAAACAAAAGGCTTTTCTCCACGACATGATGACATATTAATGTTTACGAAAGATAAAAAAAAATTTACTTTCAATCTTGATGATATACGGGTTCCACAAAAATTTTACAGAAATATTAATAATATGAGAGGTGCCAACCCAGGAAATGTATGGCAATTTTCTCACATACATTACTGTAATTCAAAAAGGCAGTCACATCCAACTCAAAAGCCAGAAGGTCTTTACGAAAGAATGATATTAGCATCATCTAATGCTGTCTCTTATACACATCTGACGCTGCCGACGAACTCTAGGGTGTAGAT
>ERZ1027200.1198-NODE-1198-length-10713-cov-5.531619_pt1 | contig 10713 bp, 12 predicted proteins | sample MGYA00519271_ERZ1027200 | MGnify/ENA primary metagenome ERZ1027200 (study PRJEB26926, sample SAMN06164742) | human gut metagenome | biome: ENVO:00009003; feature: ENVO:2100002; material: ENVO:00002003 | host: Homo sapiens | place: USA | collected 2012 ...
TCTACACCCTAGAGTTCGTCGGCAGCGTCAGATGTGTATAAGAGACAGCTATAACTGAATTGTTATTTAATATCTTAGAACTCATAAACATAATTCCGGCATTACCACCCATTATGTTATGGTCAGCAGCATAATCTGTTCCTATCTCGTCTATAAGCAGTCGTCTTATTGTCTCTGCCACCATTCCCTTTGGGACATTTCCACTATTTTCATAAACATATACATAGCCTGCACATTTTCTTAATGTCACATAAAAGGCATTGTTGATGTGGATTCGCACTACTATAACCTGCATAATAAACATAATTGACATAACAGCATATATAAACAGAGGAATTACAATTGCTCCCTCCACACTTGCCGAAGCATTTAAGTTATGTGCCTTGCTACACTTTATGGTTCTTGATAATATTCTATTAATTACTGGCGTTATTAAATTCCTGTAGTTATGGATTGTCCGCATAATACTATGCACTCCATTTTCTTTTTTCTGCGGGTAAATCTTATCTTTCCTCCCTTCTTAAATATAATCAACCAACTTATTCTGTGTAGAAAGGCACATTTGCTAAATATAACTGTATGACAGCTTCTGCCTGTACACACTGCCTGTTCCATTCATCTTAAAATGTGCAGCTCCGAAAGCTGCATATATGTAATTCTTCATTCTGAATCCGCTGTGCCCATACATAATCATTCTTAATTCCATTAATGCTGCAATGCGGTAATTTCTGTCCGATTTGTTCATAAACATAATTAACAGTTTTAAATATTCTTTATAACCAATACTATTATCCCTGCCATTTTCCTCAAATTTATTATTATTCACAGCCTCACTATTATTCACAGCCTCATATGATGTAATATTATTTATCAGGGATTGCAAATTCAGCTTTTCATCTACTAATGAACTTAGCTGTAATATCCAGTTATCCCTGTTCTTAATAAGAGCTATTGTTTCTCCTGCCAGCAATTTTCTTAACTCAACTATAGATTCAGCGTATGCCCATATCGAAACAATAATGTACTGCACAAGCCTGACTGCCAGATCACAGCCCGTAACTCCCACCAGTGCCGCCGCCAGCATATAAGCCTCTGACATCTTATCCTGTGAACTTATAAGATAAGATAGGTTAACACCCTCTCTTATAACAGATAACTGATTAATTACCTTGTATACATTCTTTCTGTCATTATGTTCACCTCCAATAATATATTCCATTTCATAATCTAATAAAGCACTGCTTCCTGCTCTGTCATTATCACCCGGTGATGTGTCCGTATAACAGATAAAATGCTTCGCAACATATTCCGTGCTTAATATATTTTTCTTTAATGTATCTTCATTCCCACTTGCTTCGATACTTCTTTTTATTTCATCTTTATTTATAAAAGAAATGTCACGGCTCTTAATGTATTCATCTGCAAGCTCCTGTATTTCTATATATTTGTTAGAAATCCTGCCTTCTGTCACAGTCTCACAAATTCCTGACTTCAGGTATTCATACAACTGCCATACTGCATTTAACGAAGTATTAATCTGTTCTTTCTGTCTATCTTCATACTGCATATCACCATCATCAGACTGCTCTAACATATCAGCCAGATCCTTTTTTAAGTTTTCATTATCTTCCATAAACTGCTCAGAATATGCCTGTGCCTCACTTAAATTTTCACCACATCTAACATACTTACATTCATTATCAGCTTGAACAGACTCTTGTTCTTTATCATTCTGGACATTCTCCTGTTCTTCGCCACTTAGAATAGACTGTTGTTCTTTATCAGGCACATTGCTATACATTCCATACTCCATAGCCTTAACAATCTGCTCCTCGACACCATATCCCTCATTATCTGTCATATACGAAAACGTATTAAAAGCACAATCTGATAAGCTTATATCTGGTGAATAACTGCTTATATTTTCGTTAATATAACTACACAGTTTATCATTGAGTATGTCCGATTTATTCAATGCAAATATATTAAAATCTTTAAGCAGCTGGTTATTATAACTTGCAAATACTGACTCCTCCGACAACCTGCAGCTCTGTTTAACAACCGTATAATACCCTGATTGCAGTGATGACTTAATGCACGTTGTAATCAGGGAAATCACAACCATTAATACCATTGCCGCCATAACTGTCAATTGTGCCGGCAATGATATATGTAAAATGTCCTTATTACACATATAACTGTTCATACCGCAACCAGCATTATATATATTATGTACATCGCAATTAACAACGTTATGTATATTATTGGCGCCACAATTAACAGCATTATTACTCCGACTGACAGCTATCATATTTTGTTAGCCTGGGAAGTCATCTTTGATAAAAGCTTATTGACTAATGATGTTATCTGACTTTTAAATATTATTACAAGTCCAATCAGAACAACCGTAATAAGAACTATTTCCACAACACCCATTCCATCTTCTTCATTCCAGAATTTCTTAACTGACTTTATTATTGTATTTTCTGCTATTCTATTTCCCATATTTATCCTCTTTTCTGCGTGCATTTCTTTCTAAAAATTATACATTTTCCTACAAGGCACACATTTTCTCCCAAAAATTATACATTTTCCTACAAGGCATACATTTCCTCCCAAAAATTATACATTTTCCTACAAGGCATACATTTTCTCCTTAAAGTTATGTATTGCTTCCTGAAAGATTAGTATCCTGCACGCAACGATACCAATCTTCATATAAATAGAACTTCTACCTGTTCTTGTAACTTATTCTTATGACCTGTCCTGCATTTTTACACCTGAAAGCTTATGACTGCTGGCACCATAACAATTATCATTACCACTATCAACAGCATAAACATAGGCATTAATAATCTTGTTGCTGCCTCCTCTCCTTTCTTAACTGCAAGGCTCTTTCTTTGTTCAAATGCATCATAGGATTCCTGATATAATAATTCTTTTAACTCTTTTGTTCCTTTCTTTATATTAGTCTGTAATAGTGATGCTAATTTCAGGTATTCTCTTGTCTGACATCTATGTCCGAATTCTTCATAAGCCTTATATTCACTTATACCTGACTTTATCTGGCAATCTGTTATATACATCTGCTCATACACAATTCTCTCATCTTTAGCACTTTTCTTTTTCCTCATATAATCTTCTATCATCTTCTCCCACGCCCTGCGTACTGTCATTCCTGCACCAAGCAGAAGCGTAAGCTTGGATATAACCTCTGAATAGTCATACTGTAACTGCTTCTGCCTAAGCTTTTGTTCCTCTTTAGCTTTGGTTTTCTTCTTGTAATAAATAAGCACTATAACAGCAATTACAATCATAGCTGCAAATAAAAGATTATTCTTACTTCCTGTCTGTGATTGCACATAGGCATATGTAACACTGGTGTTGTTTATTGTATCCGGCAGTTCTATAACAGCTTTATCCTCATTTTCCTTTAATGCGTTGTCTATAATTCTTTTAAGTGTCTGCTTATCTGTCGTTAGCATACTATGCGGATTTTCCCCTAATGATTTAACATTAATATCTATTACTCCGTTTCTTGTATAATCTTCATACGACATTACATAATTCAATGCTGTTTCTACACTTTCACCTGCACCAATATTTTCGTTATATACCGTTCCGTCATAATCTATAATCCGGTAATCTTCCGGATATATATGTATATTGACAATCCCATTACATAAGCTGTCAGGGAACTGAATTGACATAACAATATTATCCAGTGAATCATTATCTTTTTGCAAAATATCCAGCAGTTCATCATATGCCCTGTCAAAGCAGGACATCGTTTCCTCATAAGTCATCTTTCTTGGACTAATAACAGTATCTATGCTTATAGTAGTTCCACTATTCTCATCTTTAACGTCAAGCGTTATCTGTTCAGGTTCTTCACCCGGCTCTGGTCTTTTTATTTCCATTTGTACACTCCACTTATCTTATATATTAAATCACTCCTCCTATTATCCACCTGCCGTATCATATGTATCATATATTTATGTCTGTTATTTTCTGTGACAGCATAACTGCGGCGGCATATATCAGAAGGCATATTGTCATAACTATAATTCCCATAACATTGCCATAAAGAACATCAATATATTCAGGAGATGTTAATCTAAGATATAATGTAATCACCAGCGGCATACATACCATAACTCTTTGCTCAAGCCTCTTTCCTGTAATTATTGTATCTATCTGCTGCTGGACTTCTGCCTTTTCGTGAATTATATGCGAGGTCTGCTTTATAATTCCTATTACATCACCTCCGCTCCTTTTCGCATATCTGAATATTTCAGCAAAATATTTTATGTCATCCAGATTGGTACTTGCTGCATAATCGTCTAATATATCTTCAAGATTTTCATTTCTTCTTATTCTGTTCACAATCATATTAAAATCTGCAACAATTACTGCATTTTGTCCATACAGCATAACCAGTTCCTGCAATGCCTCTGCAAATGAATTCTCAATTGAGTAACCCGTATTCAACGCAAATGAGACTGCCTGCATTCCATCTCTGAACTGTCTTATAAGCTCATTATCATTCTGATACCTTTCATTAAATCTCTGCTTTTTAATATGATAAATAACATAAGGGCTGAATATTATTACTGGAATTAAACTATCATAAAATACATAAGAAACAGCAGTTACTATCAATACTGCCTGCAAAAGATAAATGTAATCATTCCTACCAGATAGATGTGCCTGTTTAATAAATTTATTAAGATTTACATTGCATTGTTCCTGTGTCTTTTGACCACTCAAGCTTTTCAGTATTCTTAAGGCTGTTATTCTGTCTTTTAAGTGTGCCAATAATATTTCCATTTTTATCTTCGCCCTCCTCAACGTACTTATATAATGGAACAAGTTCAAATTCATTATTCTTATAACCACATACTTCTGTAATCTCCCATACCTTTCTTGTCTTATCCCTCATTCTTTTTAAATGGACAATTATGTCTATTGCAGAAGCAATCTGCCTGTCAATAGCTTCTGCTGGCATATCTATTCCCATAAGAACCATTGTCCTTAATCTTGTAAGCATATCCTTAGAACTATTACTGTGTCCTGTTGACAGGCTGCCATCGTGTCCTGTTCCCAGTGCCTTTATATGGACTCCCCATGTTCCCATCATGCAGAAATACAATATCTGTACTTAATATACAATGTATATATCGTTATTATCTTGCCATTCCACAGTTGCAAAAAGAAAAGAGCGCCTTTCACAGCCCTCTTTCATATTGACTTTCTCATTCATTTGTCATACTTAACAGTTTGGCAACCAATGTCTCTAAACTTTTTCCCAAAAATGGGACAAAGTCTGGTATTGCACCAAATGCCATCCCAATTATTATCATTCGACCACATTCTCTTGCAGATTCCAATGCAAATCCATAACTCAAAACACCTGTCAGAATAAATATAATTGATAAAAAGTAAAGCAAAATATTTCCCAATATCATCGGAATTTTTAATAACCAGTGAATCAATGTCATTACTGCAAGAATTAAATATAAAAACACTTTTATTATGTACTTAACCAGCATTTTTAATCCCTCCCTTTTTTATCTTTCCGGACAGCAAGAATCTTGCCATCCGGACTTCCATTTTTTTGCTATCCGGGCTGCAAAATTCTTGCTATCCAATACAGTTCATTATCCTTTCGTGTATATCATTTCCGTCAAAATCATCTCTTCTGCATCATGACAAAGGGTATTCATCCTCCTTGTCCATTCCATGTTGTCTTGCCTTTTTAATTCCTCTGTAATTCCTTCTTTCTCCATCATCTGTTTTACTAATTGTTCTTCTCTATCCCTTGCTTCTGCATCAATCTGATTCAAATGCTCGACAAGTTTTCCTTGTAACAACAATATTTGATATTTTGCCTTTCTGTGTTCCTGTAAATAGCTTTTACGAAGCATCCCATATTTCCCATAAGTTGGTTCGATATCTGTAAGTGCCAATTCTGGCAAATAATAATCACCACATAACATATAAGTAAGTCCATTTTTCTCATCATAAATTTCGTTCTGCATAAAATATTCTCCTTTTCTTCCTATAATTGGTCGTACATCTTCAACAGTGTTCCCTTTTTCATTTGACTATATTTCACCTGTAATTCTTCATATTTTTTCTGAAGACTTTCATATTCGTTTTTCGGAACACTATCGGATAATTTCTGTTCTAAACTCTTAATCCGTGCTTCCTGTGCTTTTGCAATAGCATCACTTTTAGGATTTCGCAATATCATTCCCTGTTGTTTTTCCTTCAATTCCATCATGACCTGTTTCACATTCGGATTATTATAGAAAAAACCTCTAGAAAGTCCTGTTAGTTTTGTAAGTTCAGCAACTGAAATTTTTATATTTTTTCTATACATTGTTTCAATAGCTGTTATTGCTGTTTCCGTCATTTCCGCACTTTTTTCTTTTGCCAGTGCTACCATTTTATCGTGTTTCTGCATTTTCCTTTTCCCTCCTGTATTGTGCTAATAATTCATTCATTTCATCTCGTACAGCCTTTGTATCCTCCGCTAATGCTTCGTTTCTTAACCGCCGATAATGTGGTATGGTTCGTGTATCCTTATGCCCCAACAGCCTTGCAATGCTATCATCATCTAATTTCATTTCTGTAAGTTTTACTCCAAAAGTATGTCTAAAACGATGTGTACGAAACTCAAAATAATTTCCCTTATCATCCCTGATATCATTTTCATAAATCATGATATTTACATGATATTTCAGCATTGAATCTGTATACAATTTTCCATTATCTTGCAGAAAAATATATTCTGAATCTGGATGCTCCTTTTCTGAAACTTCTATTGCTTTTCTAATCAATTCTGCCAGCTGATCGCTAACTGGTCTTTTGTATTTCCTTGTTTTCTGCTGGATAATAGTTATAAAATAATGTCCAGATTTCTCAGATAAGCAATCCCTTCGCAAAGTCAACGTATCCTCTATTCTTGTACCAAGCATTTGATGTATTATTAAACATCTGCCTAACTGGGGCTTTAATTTTGTTAATGCACAATTAAATCTTCTGATTTCTGCATCTGAATACGCTTCTGGTAAGGCGTTGTCATATGCTCTGCAATCACTGGACAGAAAAAGGTTGCATATATTTCCTATTTCCAGTTCACGCCCTATTTCATCCAACAGATTATCCAAAACCGACAGCTCTGTCGTGTAACTGACTGATGTAAGACCGGTATCCGTTTTTATATAAACCAGATAATCTTCTATCATATCCCTGCTAATTTCTGTAAAATGCTTTACTTCTGGAAACCGATCATACATGAAGCTAGCAAACCGACGGAATCCACGCAATTCACCTTTTATACTACCCATTGCTTTTGTCTGGCAGTGGCTATACAATATTCTCTTTATTATCTCTTTAAATTCTTTCTGCCTAATCTCACGAAAATCTAATCTATATCTTCCACGAATCGGATTACTCCTTGGCACAATATCCAACTTTCTCATATCCCATACATCTTTTTCATTTTCTGGAATATCTGCTGTTTTACACTTCACAACATACTCATAATACATTTTCAGAAAAGAAATCTGAGCGCTACTTTGTTGCTCAACATTCCGCCTATCCGGTCTATTTCTTCTAACATACAGCGCCAATCCTTTTTTATATAAAAATGCTTTATAACTTCTCTCCAGTTCTTCCCATTTTTTATCAGTGATGCTGCTACAACTTGTACACTTCTCATTCAGAAATTCTTTCAACAGATCAAATCTGTAAATATCATTTACTACTGTTGATAATGACAAACGTCTACATCTATCATCGATATACCCATAAATCTCATCCTGCATCTTTTCATTATGAATCTCTGATATGTAGTACACCCTGTTTTCCTTCCATTTCAGTCCTGCCAACTGTTTTTCTGTAGCTTGTTGATAACAGTCATACGAAATCAAATTAATATTACCTTTCATCATCTTCTGCTCCTTTCAATTTAAATGACTGATTTTTAGAGAAATATTTATCTTCAGCCGATACAATACGTTCCGGCATGAAATCAATGTACTGTTTTGTCATATTCTCACTTGAATGTCCTAGATAATCTCGTACCCCTTGTATAGAAACCCCATTTCCGTACATTGAAGTTGCAAGGTTATGTCTGTAATCGTGTGCTCTAAAGATATAATCTCCGCAGGCAATCCCACGAACCTTACACTCCCGAATCATCTGATTTGAAAATGTCTGTCCATTAAATGCACCACCCTTTTTATTTTTGAATAAATACTCCCCATTTTTTATTCCGTACTTTTTTTCATAATCGTTCACCAGTCCAACCAATAAACTGGGAACAGGAATGACTTTTTCTCTCCGCATTTTGCTTTGATATATGCGCATCCAATTCTCATTGCCTTGTGAATAAAAGGCTCCCGATTTTATTGTACAAACCTCGCTTTTCCTAATTCCTGTGCAAAACAAAATCAAATACATCAACTGTAAATGCTCTGGGAATGCCGGCAGCTCCTTAATTAGATGAGCAATTGTTTTTTCTGGAACACTTCTTTCATTGTGTTCCGAAAAACCTTTTTTTAAAAATCGTTCCGGATAAAACTTCAACACTTCAATATTTTTCATTTTCAAAAACTGTAGAAATGTATGCATATGTGTGATATATCGGTTAAAAGTAGAATACTTAATATCGGACTTATCCAAAACAGACACATAACCCTCTATATCTTGTATCTCCAGTTCAGTTACTTTCTTACTCTGTCCATCCAGATATTTTAAAAATTGTGAAATAAAACTTATTGTATTTCGGATATTTGATAAAGACAGATCAGATATCCCGACCAAATATTTTGCGTATAATTGTAAATACCAACGATTTTCTTTTTCGTAAATATTAATAAATGAAAGGCTTTTAACAGGTGAACTGGCATTGATTCTCGATTTATCAAACTGAAACCTATCCATATACCAGATACACGCTTGCCAATTTGTCTCTGAATCTGTTAGAAATAACGTTCTTCTCGCAAACTCAACAATCTTAGAAGCCTGTTTTTTTATAATTTCCGACTCTTTGTTTAAATACAGATAAAATCTGTTTTCATCTGCCTGTTCCATTTCTTCAATATCATCTATTCCGTACTTATCGCAAAACCGTATAAGTGCTTTTAATGGTTCTAAAAAATATCTTCGATGTCTTTGTACCTTATCCATATTCAGAATTTCACACAGCAATATTTTTGTCTGTCGCACCAACTGTGATGAATGTATCCTCGTTAAGTCCCATAACAAATCATTCTTATCGACCACCTGACGAAAAGATTGTGCTTTCTTCTTATTGGGGACATACAGCAAAAACAATTTGTCTTGCTTAAAAAACTCCTGTTCTACAGAGAAGGGATTTCCTTGTGAATAGACATCTGGCATATTTTCTATTTTTAAACGATCAAATAAGCTCAGTAATTCCGCTTTATATTTTTCTGAAATATCCTCTTTTTCAAGAGAATCCATATACATTTTTCTCGTTTCATAGTTAATATCTGCAGTACACTGTATATCTGTATACTGGAAAAATTTGTATAACCGGTTATAGTATTTTGCTTCTCCATTCGTAACTAAAGATATTTCTTCCTTTAATTTCTCGGATATTTTTTCCTGATATAACTTCGGAACAATTTTTAATACTGCCAAGGTAATCCCTCCTTCCTTTTACAGAAAATCTGCAATTTGGTATAAATCTTCATTATTTGAGTAGTATTGATCTGTCGCTTCTATCAATCGTTCATTATTTTCACCCAAGTATTTAATGGTAGTTTCAACTTTCTTATGCCCCAGGGCAAAACGAATGTCATTCAAATCCCATCCTTCTTTTCTTCTTTCCTCCGCAAAATAGTGTCGGAGCTGATGCGGATGGAAATTGATATCCGTTTTTTTGGATAGCCTTTTCAACATGCTATACACAGAATCCGCATCTAATGGCTCTCCTTTGTTTTTTCCAGTTAATTTTGTAAATAGATACTCCGAGTTCATCAGACTTTTTCGGTTATCAGAAATGTACTTAACCAAGAACTCAAAAGTTGTATTACTTAACAAAGCCATTCTATATTCTGCATTTTTTGCTCTTGCCAAGTTGGTATTGGATTCACGATACCTTACCCGAACCGTCCTTCTTTCAAAATCAATATCTTCGGTATAATGGATTCCCAGAATTTCCCCTAATCTAAGACCGGTTTCTGCCATCATTGCTATAAGCAATCGATCTCTATCATTCGTACAGGCATTTATCAGCTCCTGTATTTCTTCGGATGTTATTTCTTCCAGATTAGGTTCTTCTTCTTTGAAGAAACCTTTAAACGAATTCACTGCATTTTGATGATTTACTCCCATACTGTCAAAATATGATACTTTTTTTACTCGTAAGACTTTAAGCATTGGCAAAACATCTTCCAGTGCCAAAAACTGGTAGTATCTGAAGACTGCACCAAGATACATATTGCAGGTCTTATTGCTCGTCTGTGTATTATGCTCAGTATGCTTTCCACTCTTAACCCAATACAAGAAATCAATAAAATGTTTATTCTGCTCTGAATAGGATAGCAATGTAATCTCATCCAATCCTATCGTTTGCTCCTGCAGATAATTGTAATAATATGAAAGTGCGAAGGCTGCGGATTTTACCTGTCTCTTATACACATCTGACGCTGCCGACGAACTCTAGGGTGTAGA
>ERZ1027200.1216-NODE-1216-length-10587-cov-8.095993_pt1 | contig 10587 bp, 9 predicted proteins | sample MGYA00519271_ERZ1027200 | MGnify/ENA primary metagenome ERZ1027200 (study PRJEB26926, sample SAMN06164742) | human gut metagenome | biome: ENVO:00009003; feature: ENVO:2100002; material: ENVO:00002003 | host: Homo sapiens | place: USA | collected 2012 ...
TGTTTGATTACGATGGAGAGGTTGATTTAGGCAATGCCACAACAGATGAAGTGGCGCAGGTTGCATGGATGAATCGGGAACAAATTAAGGAATTGTTTGAGCATAATATGTTTGTGGATACATTGGAATACTTCTTTACGGAAGTGGACAAGCAGTAATTTGGAAAGTTGGTGGATATATGAAGGAAAAAGAACATCAATCCATAGAGTGGAAGGAGTCATGGCAGGATGAGTATTTAAAATGGATTTGCGGATATGCCAATGCCTACGGTGGAACAATATACATAGGTACAGATGACAATGGTAATGTTGTAGGTATTGATAATGCAAGAGATTTATTAGAGCGAATTCCTAATAAAATTACGGACACAATGGGAATCATTGTAGATGTAAATTTGTTATATAAAGGCGAACTTGAGTATCTGTAGATAATTGTTGATAAATATCCATCTTTAATAAGTTTTCGTGGGAAATATTATTATCGTTCAGGAAGTACCATGCGTGAAATTACTGGAAAGGAATTAGAAAGAGCTTTGTTGAAAACGCAGGGAAGAACATGGGATGGTGTGCCTCTGCCAAAACTGTCAGTATCTGATTTAAAGCAGGATGCAATACAGTTATTCAAAGATAAGGCAGTGAAAAGATGAAGGCTTACGAAGGAAGAAGTCAGTGTGGAAGATACTATCTTGATGGATAACCTGCACCTAATTGATGAAGATGGATATTTGATAAGAGCAGCAATGCTTGCGTTTTATAAGGATCCAGAGAAGTGGGTAACAGGTTCTTATATCAAAATCGGTTATTTTGGAAAATTGGATTCGGATTTGGTGTATCAGGATGAGGTGCACGGGCCTTTGATAGAGCAGGTAGATAAGACTGTAGATTTGGTATACACGAAATATATGAAGGCATTGATTGATTATGAGGGTGTCCAGAGAATTGAGCAATTTATGTTCCACAAGGACGAATTCCGTGAGATTTTGTTGAATGCCATTGTTCATAAGGATTACAGTAGCTATAATCCAATCCAGATTAGTGTTTATGAGGATAAGATATATATTTGGAACGATGGTGGGATACCTCCAAATCTGGATTCTACTGACAAGTTGTTTATGAAACATTCATCAAAGCCTTATAATCCGAAATTGGCTAATGTCTTTTTCAAAAGCGGTATGATTGAAGCTTGGGGAAGAGGATTTGAGAAGATTAGGGAAGCCTGTGCGTTGTATGATGGACCATTGCCGGAATACGAGATTAATGAGGCTGGAATTATGGTTCTTTGCAAGGCTTGTGATAGGTATTTGAGGTTGTTGAGAGATGATGGTCAGCATCCTGACCATCATCCTAACCAAAATGGTCAGGATGTGAATAAGCTGATTATCGATTTTTGTAAAGACCCGAAGTCGGTCCAAGAAATAATGGCTGAATTTGATTTTGATAGCAGGACAAGCTTTAGAAGAAAGTATTTAACTCCTATGCTGAAAAATGGTGTGTTAAAGATGACTATACCGGAAAAGCCATCAAGTAAAAATCAGAAATATTTTTCGTGAGAAAATAACCTAACCACATCTTAACCAATGTGGTTAGGATAAGAATACAAGAATTAAGAGAGAAGGTAATTGACGAATGGATCTAATGGCGGCAATTGGATTGCTTAGCTCTATTGTTACTTTAGAAGAGGCAGGAAGAAGCTGGGTATTAATTGTAAAAGACAAGTTAAAAAGAAAAGAGATTGATATCAATAATTGGGATTCAGATGATCCTTTAGTTCAGGCTTGCCTTGATAGATTTAAAACTGATATGGGGGATAAATATAAGGATCATATTTTTTCAGAGGAAGAAATACAAGAAATCATTCGGGGCTTTTTTGAGCAGAATAGAGAGCTGCGTATAGGGAATGAGGAAAAGAAGAAAATGACTCAGATTATTGAGGATATTTTATACGCATATAATGAGCATACGAAGTCCCTTATGTCAAGCGGTGAAAGAACACTACATAACACGCTATCATCGGATTTTTCCAAGATAATGGATAAGCTGGGGGTGATAGAAGAACAACCTCATAAGGAAAACATTAAAAAGTTTTTGCGTGCGATTGAAATAAGTAAAGAAATTGAACTTGAAAATATTGAAGAGCTTATTAACGGTGAATATGAAATTGACAGGTCAGAAATTATTGAAACGATACAGGCAGGACGAGAAAAATTAGTATCGATACAGGGAAATGCTGGTTCTGGTAAATCAGTTGTATGCAAAAAACTGTTAAAGGGAAAAGAATACGTATTAGTCACGCGAGCAGAGAATTTGTCCACAGGAAAGAAAGTAAACGAATTGTGGGATTGTGATGTAGAGGATGCAATCTTGTGGTTAGAAAATAAACCGCTGTATATATTTATTGATGCTATCGAATTTATTGCAGATTGTGGTGACAATGCATTTACGTTGTTGCAGGAGATATATAGGCTTGCAGATAAATACAGCAATGTATATATTATTACTTCATGTAGAACTACTGATAGTTCTGCGTTTATGAAGATTAATACAAAATATAGAATCAAAACATACGAGATTCCGGATTTGGCGAAAAATGAGATTGATAAAGTTGCTAAAAGTTATCCCATTATTTTATCCTTACAGCAGAATAAAAAATATTCGGATTTATTATGTGTGCCATTTTATCTCAATTTAATTGTATCGGGAGGATTTGTAGAAGAAAATATTAACGACGAGAATAATTTTAGAAATCTCATATGGGAAAGAATCATCTGTTTAAAAGACAAGTGCAAAAAATATAGTGTCTTACAAAGTGATGTTAGAAAAACTGTTGAGCGCATTGTTTTTGAACGTGCTAGTCGTTTTGTTGTTGGTGTTGATAGTGATATTGTAGATAGCGATATTCTAGAAGCATTGAAATCAGAAGGAATTATTGTCGAAAGCAGGAATAAGATTCGTTTGAAATATGATATTTTCGAAGACATTTGTTTTGAACGATATATAGATAAGGCGTTTGATGCATGTCATGGATCGTATAATGTTTTTTTTGATGAAATAGAGAAAATCGGACGTTGCATATATAGGCGATACCAGATTTGGATATCTAACAAACTGTTTGTACAGGAGGCCCGCGAGAAATTTGTATATACACTGTTAACGGATAATAGTATTGAGGCAAAATGGAAAAAGCAAACAGAAATTGGGATAGTAAAATCAAAATACTGTGGATTGTTTTTCAAGGAATTTCAGGAGTTGCTCGATGAAACAGTGGTTGAAGAATTGTTAGATATAACAAACTTATATGCATTTGAGGCGAAAATTAATCATTCACCAGCATTAATAATGAATGTAACACCGATAGGAGCGGCACGTGAAAATTTAATTGGTATGGTTTTTGAAGAACGCATAAGTCTAGATAAAAATAGAACTTCTATTATTAAGCTGTGTGATGATTATGCAAATTGTTTTTATAAAACTGCGGATACTGAAGAAAAAGCATACAAAATAATAATTAGATATATTGACGAGCTAATAGAAAAGAGTAAAGAGGAAAAATCATATTATCAACATGATGAAGAGATTGTGCAGCTTTTCCTTATTGTTGCCAAAATGGCCAAGTCATCTAAGTCATGGCTGAAAGAATTTGTTGAAAATATGATAGTAGAATATTGCTCTGGAACTAGTAGAAGGGACAGTGTTGCTGAAGAGATTCTAAAGGCGGTTGTGAAAAAATGTCCACTTTTATTTGCTATAGAATTACCCGAATTGGCATGTAAATCAGCGGAAACATTATGGGGACAAAGAGTGTCAAGAAAGCATTTTAGGTATGATGGATATGACCATAATAATGTGAGAGCGTATGGTCTATCTGACAATGCAGATCACTTCGACAATAATGAAAACGGCGTGTATAATAACACTTTTTTCTGGTATGTTATGAGATGTGACTTCGTAAAAGGCCTTGAGTGGGCAATATCATTTGTTAATAATGCAGTACAGACATTTGCAGAGAATAAGCCAGATGAGATAACAAATATAGAAATTTTTTTTCCAAAGGAAAACAAGAAAAGAGTGTATTTGGGTAATGGATGGTTGTGGATGGCAGATATCATGGAACATAACCTTCCGGTGGTATTGACGGACATTGTTTTTGTAATAAAGAAGACTGTTATTAATTCTATGAGAAATTCTTCTGAAAGTGCATATATTAAAGGCTTAGCAGAATACGTTAAGAATACTATATATGAAAAGGCAAACAACGTATTGCTTTTGTCTATTATTGAGGCTATAGGGATGAATTATCAAAAAGAAATGCCGGGATATGCATTAGAATTAGCATCCAGTATGGAATTAATATATTTTGATATTCATCGTAGTGGCGAATTTATTTCTAATCCGACAAAAGAATTGTTGGAAAAACACATAATGCTATCGATGGGAGTTCCAGAAATAACCAGGCGATATGAGAAAGATGAAAAGTGTGCATGTAATTTGCAACAATACTTTGCTAATTCGTATCTTTATGGAGATGATGGAATAAAAAACAGATGTCATGTTATTTTAGATTACTTATATTCTATATACGATGAAAAAACGTATTCTAATGAGAATTTGCAGATCCAAAAAATGGATTTTCGTGATGTTGCTGTGACAAAAATAGATGAAAAGACAATAATGATTGAACCGCAGATCAAGGGAGAAGCACAAAAGATTGTTAAGAATAATGAAGATGCAAACGAACCAATATTGCAGTTGAACAAAATTATAAATCATTTGTTAGAGGATATTAATGATAAAAAGGCTAATGCTGGTCAAGTTATTACAGTGATTGATATTCTTTGTGAAAAGATGAAAGATGATTATCGTATTGAAATGCAGTTCGAGAAAGTACTTGTAACATTTATCGCGTCTGCATTGATAATGTGCGATATTACGGATGAACAGCGAAATAAACTAGTCGAAGAATGGATTAAGCGTGTAAAGAAAATATTTTCAAACCAATCTTATGTTGCAGAAGTTAATATGGTAATTGTATTGTGTGAACAATTAAATAAGAATATAAATAACGATCTTAAAAAGCAGATTTTGATAATGATATTAGAGAGTATTGTTAATGATGAAAAATCAGGATTGATTAGTCAATTGGCAGAATTAACATATTATTTTTTGGAAAAAAATAGGAATTATGCAAGTAGGGTTTTTAATACAATTATTATGCTTGCAGAAGATGAAATGAATCACCAGAAGTTTAATGCTGTATATATAAAAAATCATAATGATGCTGAGTATGAATTCATTCCTAATATGGTTCCTAAATTACGTGGCGTGGATTATTGGATTAGAGAAAATAAGGGGAATGAATATCAAAATAAGAGGTCTGAAATAATTCAAGAATATTTGTATGATGGTAAGGGGGTAGATCTTTCTGAGTTTGATATCAGTAATTATGATATAGACCTTCTCTGTAATATTGCATGTTGTGGATTGGATACAGAAGATGAGGAATTTGCCATAGTTATTAGTTCGATTGTGCAATGTATGATTGAAATATGGCATAAAAACTGTAAAGAAATGCGGGCTCATGAAATAATTGACACATTTCAAGAACATAAAGTATCCTCTTATTTTCAAAGAGAATTGAATATTATAGGACGAAATCCAGAAGCTGTTTATGATATTCTGTTTAAAGGAACTGACTTTTCGATATTTACCAGAGATACATTGGACTTTTATGAAGATGTTCTTAGTGGCTTTTTGGTGTCATATGTTGATGGATTTAGGGAGAAGGGTAAGAGAGATGACATTGAGAAGAAGATTCGAATTCTTGAAACTTATGTAAATAGTATTCCAGAGGACTATGTAAGAAATATTCTTGAAAAGAGATTGTTCCTTTGTAAAGGAAGATATAGCAGATGGGATGTAAACAAAGTAAAGGCAGAATATAGTTATAAAGATAAGTGCTTTCTGAATGTACAGATTGAGAAGTATGGATCCAATCATTTGAACGATGTTCTATACACAGTATATTTGCTCAATATAAGTGAACTCTTACCAGAAATTTTGACATCTATTAGTTCATGCTTTACAAAAGCTATTAGAAATAGCAAAGAACAGTTTGCAAAAGAAATAATAGATTCACAAATGATAGTTGATATGATTATCTTAAAATCCTTTATATTCTATAGCGATGAAATAAAAAAGGATGAGAAGCTGATCAATGCATATGAGGACATACTATTAGCATTGACAGAAATAAGAAATGAGAAGGCTGCTGTACTATTAGATGAATTTCGAATTCATTGATTTGAATGTAAAGATTGGAAGATAGAATTGGGATGTTAAAAGGAATTGGACGGAGTTATATCGTTGGATGATTTGGAAGAAATTAGTGATGATTAAAAAAGGCAGTGAAATATATATTAGAGAAATGGTAAATCTTAGTCTCACCAGTCTCAAATTACTATGAGACTGATGAGACTAAGAAGAGACTAACTCAATAGAGTATTTCCTCAACTGGGGGAAAAATTAATTAAATTCATTCATAGCATCTACATAATCCTGTAATCCGTTTTCTTTCAATGCCAGTTTGGCATATAGCAGAGGGGTTTCCTCTGCCAGTCGGTATAGATATACAATATCAGTTGGATCATCAAAGATAACGGAGGAATTGCATTCCTTGCAACGGATAACAAGAATTGCGTTCTCTCCGGTATTGACGATAATGGAGTCTGTGGTGGGTTCATACATACCGAACTGAAAATTAAGATTGTTGTTCATGGCAGTCTCCCTCCCACAGATATTTTGCACCATCCAGCAGGTCGATAATAGCTGTTAGCATATTAGTGTATTCGATTTGTAATTCCTTGATGGCTTCCAAAGAAGGAAGAGTATCGGGAGTGCGGTCTGGTGAGGTAAATGCCTTTTGCATTTCAAGTAATTGCAGATAAAATGCATTCACAGTTTGCACCAGAGGATAGATGTTTTCTTTCTTGCCAACAACGCAGATACGATTGTAGATGCATGAACGGACGAAGTAATCTTTCTTCATCAGTCCACTGGCAAGGATACGGGCTTCAATTTGTTTCCTTTCAGCGTCAGTGATTCTGAAGCTGATGGTTGGGTTTTTATGTTGATTGTTCATGGTAATGCTCCTTTCGTTTTGGCTGTGGCAGCAGGCGTAATAGATAACCTGACAGCCACAGGAATTTATTCATTGTGAGTAATAAAAAAGTAGATTATATCATTCCTATGGAAAAAAGTTTAGGTGCAGATACTGCAACTAATTTGCTACTAAAAGTTTTGAAAACGATGCGAAAAGAGCGATATTTGGCGAAATAGATGTGTCCAAAATGCGGGAAATATCAGCATTTATGAGTTGCCGATAATAAACTCGGGAAGAGTTTGAATAACGGATTAAAATGCCGAAAGCCTGTATTTATGCGGGCTTCCGGCATTTGTTTTATCAAATGGCTCTAGTTTGGCTCTATTTGTGGGGAGAGTAATTGATGCAAATGTAATTATTCAGAAGAATGAAAAGGAAAAAATGATATGAAGAAATGCAAACTTCTTTTATTTGATTTAGACGGAACTTTATTACAGAGTGACAAAACAATATCAACCAGAACATTACCAGCTCTAAAAAAATGCAGGGGAAATGATATATTGATAGGTGTTTCCACCTCCAGAAGTGAGCAAAACTCTTTGGTATTTTTAAATGAATTGATGCCCGATATTTTAATATCGAGTGGAGGTACATTAGTAAAATACAAAACAGAATATATTTATAGGGCAGAATTTTCCGAAGAAGAAACGAACGTGATGATTGACATGGCAAGAAATATTTGTGGAAATGATTGCGAAATTACGATAGACACAATAGATGCACATTATTGGAATTATAAAATAGATCCTAAGAAGTTAGATAAGAGTTGGGGAGATAGTATTTATACAGATTTTTCAGATTTTAACGAATGTTCATTAAAAATGTGTGTTGAGATATTTAATCAAGATAAGGCAGATAAGCTGACTCGAAGTCTCTCTGATTGTGATTGTATTCGTTTCTCTGATGGATTTTGGTACAAGTTTACAAAAAAGAATGTGACGAAAGAAAACGCAATTATGAAGATTACGGAAGTATGTGGATTTAGTACAGATTCAATTATTGCATTTGGAGATGATTATGCAGATATCGGAATGCTTGAATTATGTGGAACAGGTGTTGCAATGGGGAATGCGATTGATGAGGTAAAAGAGAGAGCTGATATTGTAATTGGTTCAAATGATGAAGATGGTATTGCGGGTTTTATTGAAAATGAAATATTATAGATATGTACATGGAGAGGAAATATGGTGGAAGTAAAATTTTATGATACGGTTAATGATGAACTATTGAAATTTGCAGTGATTATCTCACAGAGTAACGGCAAGTGGGTATTTTGCAAGCATAAAGAAAGAGATACATATGAAGTGCCGGGAGGGCATAGAGAAGATGGTGAGGATATTCTTGAAACAGCCAAACGAGAACTATATGAAGAAACAGGAGCAATAACTTTTGATATTACTCCAATTTGTATATATTCTGTGACTGCACCAGATAATTTCGATGGAATGGAGATTTTTGGAAAATTATTCTTCTCAGATATACATACATTTGAAAAAGAGCTTCACAGTGAAATTGAAAAAATAGCAATTATGGATGAACTACCGATTAATTGGACTTACCCAGAAATTCAACCCAAACTGCTAGAAGAAGCAAGAAAAAGAGGATTTTGCCCCAAAAAGTACGAAATAAAATGGCTATTTTTTGATGTTGGGTCGACATTGGTTGATGAAAGCAAAGTTTATGAAGACAGGATGAAAAGGATAGCGGATTTATCAGGTTTAACTTACGAGCAAATTTATAAATATGCCATGTCGTTTTATAAAGAAAACAAAAAAGGAGATTTAGAGGTAGCAAGGCAATTGGGGGTGAAATTACCTAAATGGGAATCGCAATACGAGAGGCTGTATACAGATACTAAAGATTGTTTGAAAAAGTTAAGTAGAATTTATAAAATTGGTGTAATTGCAAACCAATCATTAGGAACTTCTGAGAGATTAGAAAATCTTGGAGTACGAAAATATATTGATTTGATTATCGCATCAGCAGAAGAAGGCGTTTCAAAACCTGATAGGCGCATATTTGAAATTGCATTGGAAAGAAGCTGTTGTAAGCCAGAGAATGCAGTCATGATTGGTGACCGTATTGATAATGATATTGTACCCGCAAAACAGTTGGGTATGAAAACTATATGGGTAAAACAGGGATTAGGAAGTTTGTGGAATATAACAGATGAGAGTGAAAAAGCTGATATTGAAGTTAATAATCTATCTGATATTTTGAATTTTTTATAGGAGACCAGTTATGAAATATGCAGAGAAATTAAGAAAAGGTGATAAAGTTGCAATAGTGAGTTTATCGAGTGGAATGCTAGGTGAAGCATTTTGTAGTCATAATATTGAAATCGGTGTTAAGAGATTAAGGGAATATGGTTTAGAAACATCGTTTATGCCAAATTCGCTAAAAGGAATTGAATATTTGAAGGCTAATCCCAAAGCAAGGGCAAAAGATTTAAAAGATGCTTTTATGGATGATTCAATTGCTGGCATTATATGTGCAATAGGCGGCGATGATACTTACAGACTTTTGCCATATTTGCTAGAGGATGAGGAATTTATTGATGCAGTTCACAAGAGTCCAAAATTGTTCACGGGTTTTTCAGATACTACGATTAATCATTTGATGTTTTATAAGCTGGGACTATCTACATATTATGGACCTAATTTTATATGCGACTTAGCAGAAATCTCTGATGAAATGCTGCCATATAGCAAGAAGGCATTTGAAAGCTATATAGAAGGAAATGAATATCGTGAGATTACATCAAGTGAAATATGGTATCAGGAAAGAACTGATTTTTTAAAAGAGGCAGTTGGGACAGAGAGAATTTCTCATAGAGAAGAACATGGATTTGAATTATTACAGGGGAAAGAATGTTTTGAGGGAAGACTGTTAGGCGGTTGTTTAGAGAGTTTATATGATATTTTGACAACAACGAGATATGAAGATGAAAAAGCAGTATGCGAAAAATATGGATTATTTCCTGATATAGAGGAGTGGAAAGAGAAGATTCTTTTTATAGAAACCTGTGAAGAAAAGCCTGTACCAGAGCAGTTTGAAAAAGAAATTGCTATCCTTAAAGAGAAAGGTGTATTTGATGTTGTTAGTGGAGTTTTGGTTGGAAAACCACAGGATGAAGCATACTACGATGAATATAAAAATATTCTTGTGAAGGTAGTAAATAATCCAGATTTACCGATTGTTTATAATGTGAATTTTGGACATGCAACTCCAAGATGTACTTTGCAGTATGGTGCTGTGGCTAGAGTGGATATGAAAAGGAAAATAATAAAATGTGAGGTAATGTAAATATGCTAAGATTAAGACCATACAATAAAAATGATGCAGAAATAATTATGTCGTGGATAAAGGGAGAGAATGCTTTTTATAAATGGACAGCAGGAGTTTTAGGTGAATATCCAATTTCTGCGGAGC
>ERZ1027200.1237-NODE-1237-length-10400-cov-4.490575_pt1 | contig 10400 bp, 7 predicted proteins | sample MGYA00519271_ERZ1027200 | MGnify/ENA primary metagenome ERZ1027200 (study PRJEB26926, sample SAMN06164742) | human gut metagenome | biome: ENVO:00009003; feature: ENVO:2100002; material: ENVO:00002003 | host: Homo sapiens | place: USA | collected 2012 ...
TTCGTCGGCAGCGTCAGATGTGTATAAGAGACAGAAATTCAGCATAGCAGCCGTTCTCTACCTGCTTTTCACGCTTTGGATGCAGAATGCCTGGTTGTTGTTGGGCCTGATTGTCCTTGTCGATATTTTTCTGACCGGGTATATCCCTTGGGGAGCCTGGAAACGTACCAAGAATCCGCAGGTACGCAATGTGTTGGAATGGGTGGATGATATCCTGTTTGCATTGGTTGCCGTCTATTTCATCAATATCTTTATTTTCCAGAATTACCAGATTCCCAGTTCCTCGCTGGAGAAGTCCTTGTTAGTGGGTGACTATCTGTTTGTGAGTAAGCTCAGCTATGGACCGCGCGTGCCGAATACGCCGGTCGCTTTCCCACTGGTACAAAACACATTACCCTTCTTCAACTGTAAGTCATATTTGGACTGGCCGGAATGGGACTACAAACGGGTGAAAGGCCTCGGTCATGTGAAACGGAATGATATTGTGGTGTTCAACTTCCCTGCCGGCGACACGGTTGCACTAAAAGTTCAGAATCCGGATTATTATCATTTGGTAGAACAATACGGACGGGAAGCCATCCTGTTGAATAAAGCGGATTTCGGTGATGTGATCTATCGCCCTGTTGATAAACGAGAGAATTATGTCAAACGGTGTATCGGTATGCCGGGCGACACGATCGAGATTCGTGACAACCAGGTCTACATCGATGGTGTTGCTGCCAAGAATCCGGAAAAGATGCAGCTTAACTACTTCGTCGAGACGGACGGCTCCATGTTGAGTGAGGAGCAGTTCCGTTTATTGGATGTCAGCAAGGCCGACCGTGTATTGATCGATGGAAGCTATAATCCCCAATATATGTCTATGTTGAATATTCAGCCGAATGCCAACGGGCAGTATAACCCGATTTACCATTTCCCGCTGACTCAAAAGACATTGGAAGTAGCTAAAAAACTTCCGGTCGTGAAACGTGTGGTTCTCGAACCGGATCCCGTAGGAGCCGATTCCTATTATCCGGTTGACTACCAGACCGGATGGAGTCGTGACAATTACGGACCACTATGGATCCCGAAGAAGGGAACCACGATCCCGTTGACGGAACGTAATATCGCCCTTTATAAACGCTGTATCGTCAACTACGAACATAATAAGCTGGAAGTAAAGGATGGTAAGGTTTATATTAACGGCAAGCCGGAAACGACCTATACGTTCAAATACGATTATTACTGGATGATGGGTGACAACCGCCACAACAGTGCCGACAGCCGTTCCTGGGGTTTCGTGCCGGAAGACCATATCGTAGGTAAGCCGATCATGATCTGGCTGTCACTGGATAAGGATCGTAGCTTGTTTGACGGCGGTATTCGCTGGAACCGTATGTTCCGTTGGGTACACCCGGATTAAGCAAATTTCTATGGGGAAAAAGATTCATGATAACATAAACGGGGCGGGTGGACGTAAAAGTCGCCTCTACGTGGGTTGGGTGGTAACGATTGTTATCGCCTTTCTCATTGTTATACCTGTCCGCCGTTTCTGTGTCGAATCTTACCGAATATCAACGAGTGCGATGGAAGATGCATTGCATCAAGGCGATTATATCTTGGTAAATAAATTGCCGCTTGAAGGAAATCCGGGACGGAACAAGGTCGTGCTGTTTACCAGTCCGCTTCTGAAAGACACGGTGAGTAACCCATTGTTATTGAGCCGTTGTATCGGTATGCCTGGGGATACTATCTTGGTGAGTGGCGACGGGTATGAGGTGAACGGGAAACTGTTACCTCACTCTCCTCGTGCGCTTAACACCTGTTTCATTACCCAGAAGAGTGCCGCCGATTTCCTGAAAGCTCTGCAAAAGTTGAGCATACCTGTGCGGAACTGGAAGAGCGAGACGTTCGGTTTCTCTTTTTCCCTGACTTCTTTCGAAGAATATCAATTGCGTGAAGAACTGACGGAAGAGATGAATATTCATTTTATCCGGAATCAGTCTGCTCCGTACAAGCTGGTTGTTCCCCGTAAAGGCCGGGCATACCGCCTGGATGAAGCTGCCCTTGTCGCTTGCAAGGAAGCGATATTGGCCGAGGCCGGAGAAAAGGCTGTTTTTCGTGACGGAAAGCTATATTTAGATGGAAGGGAAACCGCATTTTTCTTCTTCGAACAAGATTACTACTGGATGCTTTCCGACAATGTAAACGAATCGGTCGATTCCCGCCATTTAGGCTTTGTTCCGCGTGACCATATCATCGGAAATGCCTGGTTATGCTGGTTCAGCCGTGACAAACAACGAATCTTTAAACCCGTAAACTGATGATGCAACCCGTTTATATTTCTACTACCTATTTGGGGCCGGTCCAGCAATATTGCAAACTGTTCCAATATCCGGAAGTACACTTGGAAACAGCCGAAAACTACCTCAAGCAAACCTTCCGAAACCGTTGTACCATTGCCGCCGCCAATGGTCCGTTAGCTTTATCTATCCCTATCGTGAAGCCGGACACGTTGAAGTGTCCGACCAAGGACATCCGTATCTCCGATCATGGGAACTGGCGTCACCTGCATTGGAACGCTTTGGTTTCGGCTTATAACATGAGTCCGTTTTTTGAATATTACGAAGAGGACTTCGCTCCTTTTTACGAGAAAAAATATGAGTTTTTATTTGATTACAATGAGGAATTGCGTCAGTTGATCTGCCGCCTGCTCGACCTGCATCCGAATGTTATTTATACGGAAGAATACCAGTCCGAAGTGCCGAACGATTTCCGTGAGATCATCCGGCCGAAACATGAAGGAGAAGATCCGTCCTTCTCCCCGAAGCCCTATTACCAGGTTTTTCAGGGCAAGCACGGATTTCTTCCGAATATGAGTATTGTGGATTTACTGTTCAACATGGGACCGGAAGGGCTGTTGGTGTTACGTGATTCCATTGTAGCATCGAAGCAGCCCTGATTGAGAATCCTTCAGTTCTTTTTCATCGTATAGTTTTTCACCCCTAACGAATCGTATGCCTGTAACAAGGCCTCGTCGTTATCGGAAATCATCAAAAGTTTGTCATTTTCTTTCAGCTCCGTGTTGCCTTTCGGGATGAAATAATGTCCGTCTCTTTTCACCATAACGGCAAGGGTGTGGTCGGGCAAGGTGAGTTGCATCAATTTGTTTCCATGAGAAAGGACAGCAGGAGTGATGTCTATTTCACTCATGGCACTCTTAATATCTTCCGGCAATTCGATACCGAACACATCTTTTCGCTCCGGCTCGTCGACAAGTCCGAGCCATTTGGCAGCCTGTGTTACGGTTGTTCCTTGTATCAATAGGGAAAGGATCGTGATGAAAAACACGATATTAAAGATCATGCCTCCATGATCGACTCCGGCAATCCAAGGATAAGTTGCGAAGATTATCGGAACTGCTCCACGAAGTCCCACCCACGAGATATATAGCTTTCCTTTTGTTGTAAAGTTTTTAAATGGAAGCAAACACAGGAAAATCGTTGCCGGACGAGCTATCAGTATCATAAATACTCCCACTAAAAGGCCTACTGGAGCGACTGGCAGCAACTCGTGCGGGTTCACCAACAGACCTAACGTGAGGAACATGACGATCTGCCACAGCCAGGCAAAGCCGTCGAAGAAAGTTCCCATACTCTTTTTATGCACAATCTTAGCGTTCCCCACGACCAGGCCGGCAATGTACACGGCCAGATAGCCGTTCCCTTTACATAAAGTAGTCGCCGAGAAAGTGAAGAAAGCAGTTGTCAACAATAAGATCGGATATAAAGACTCGTTGTCCATATTGATCTTGTTGATCATCAGAACGGCCAGTTTACCTAACAGGAAACCGGCTATCGCACCGACGGATAGCTGGACGAGCAATTGCAGGACAGCTTCCTGCAAGTTCATACCTCCGACCTGTATATAAGCGATAATAAGCAAGGTAAGCATATATGCCATCGGGTCGTTGCTACCGCTCTCCAATTCGAGGGTCGGACGCAGGCGTTGTTTCAAATAAACCCCTTTGCTCCTAAGGATGGAAAAGACGGAAGCAGAGTCTGTAGACGACATCACTGCCGCCATCAGCATAGATTCGGCTACCGTAAGCGTTTCATAACCTGTAGACCACAAAAACACATAATAGATAAAACCTCCCGTTATAAGCGTCGTTAACAATACTCCCACTGTTGCAAGGACAACTCCTTCCGTGGCTATCGGCTTGATCTCGGACATTTTAGTATCCATACCACCGGAAAACAGGATGATACTCAACGCCAACATACCTATGAACTGTGCTGCACTGGGATTGCTGAACTGAATGCCTAAGCCGTCGCTGCCGAACAGCATTCCGACACCTAAAAAGAGAAGCAAGGCGGGAAGGCCGAAACGGAAACCGGCTTTACCGGCAATAATACTGAAGAAAAAGATAATCGAAGCAACCAACAGGATTGCTTCCGGATTCTCGAAAATTTGTAATTCGTGGAACATAGGCTGATAATAACGATTTACTCTATAATTTGTCACTTCAAAGTAAAGAAAAAATAACGATATGCACAACAGCTTAACACTTAAAAGACAGGGTTATCTACTGACTAATAAATATATTCACTATATTTGTGCTGATAAAATTAACGCTATGATTAAAACAAATCTATTCCTACTATTGTTCGTTCTCCTCGCGGGAACTTCGTGCAATAGACAGCAACATTTCATTTCGGACGATACGTTCCGTGCCGAAGTGGAGAATGACTTCCAGGCAAAGCTGGCTGCTCTGCCGGCCGGAAACCTTTTTTCAGTCTTTAACCAAAAGATGACGTCCGACGAAAAAGAGGCGCTTACTTTCTTGTATGCCTATATGCCGATCGGAGATATCACGGATTATGACGGGCAACTGTATCTCGACAATATCCGCAGTTCGTTTCGTGCACGGGTGGAAATGCCTTGGGGAGACAGCATACCGGAAGACATCTTCCGCCATTTTGTACTTCCCGTGCGGGTCAACAACGAGAATCTGGACGAGAGCCGCATGGTCTTTTATGAAGAATTGAAAGATCGGGTGAAGGGCTTGTCCTTGTATGACGCCGTGCTGGAAGTGAACCATTGGTGCCACGAGAAAGTGATCTATACGCCGTCGGATGCCCGGACGAGTTCGCCTTTGGCATCCGTGAAGACCGCTTACGGGCGTTGTGGAGAAGAGTCGACGTTTACCGTAGCCGCCCTTCGTTCGGTCGGCATACCGGCCCGTCAGGTCTATACGCCGCGTTGGGCGCATACCGACGATAACCATGCCTGGGTGGAAGCCTGGGTAAACGGTAAATGGTATTTCCTCGGAGCCTGTGAACCGGAACCGGTACTTAACTTGGGGTGGTTCAACGGACCGGCTTACCGTGGTATGCTGATGCACACGAAAGTATTCGGCAAATACAACGGGCCGGAAGAAGTCATGGACGTAACCGACGGTTACACCGAGATCAACGTGATCGACAATTATGCCCCGACGGCCAAAGCAACGATCACCATTGTGGATGAAAACGGCCAGCCGGCTGCCGGAGCCGATGTCGAGTTCAAAATATATAACTATGCCGAGTTCTATTCCGTAGCCAATAAGAAGGCGGATGCTGAAGGGAAGGCATTCCTTTCAGCCGGTAAAGGTGATATGCTGGTATGGGCGACTAAGGACGGCAAGTTCGGATATAGCAAGGTGTCGTTCGGCAAAGACAATAACGTGACAATCACTCTCGACAAGAAACCGGGTGACATCGAAACCGTCACGCTTGATGTCATTCCTCCGGTAGACGGTTCCATTGCCGCCTGCGTGACGGACGAACAGAAAGAGGCCAACGCCAAGCGTTTGCACGAAGAGGATGTGATCCGTAATAAATATGTGGGCACTTTTTATACGGAAGAGAAAGCGGAAGCACTTGCCAAAGAATTAGGTATCGACCCGCTGAAAACAGCCGATTTCATGATCGGCAGCCGGGGAAACTGGCGTGAGATCGAGAAGTTCCTTCGCGATGCGCCTGCCGACAAACGTCCGATGGCGATGGATTTGCTGAATGTTATCTCTGCCAAGGACTTGCGTGATACGCCGGCCTCCGTGTTAGCGGACCATCTGAACAATGCCCAGGCTGTGCAAAGTTCCCTGTTTACCGAATATATCCTCAATCCGCGTGTGGCAAACGAGTTCCTGACGCCGTACAGGAAGTTCTTCGCCGCCAACGTCGATTCGGCACTAGTGAAGAAGGCTAAAGCTGATCCGCAATTAATAGTAGACTGGGTGAAGGAAAATATCAGTATCAATGACAGCCTGAATCCGCAACGCATTCCGATTATGCCGATGGGCGTATGGAAATCGCGCGTGGCCGATAAAGGTTCCCGCGATATATTTTTCGTCGCTGTATGTCGTAGCATCGGTATTCCGGCACGTATCGAACCAGTGGCGGGAAAAGTGCAATATGCGAAAGGTCTGAACTGGGTGGATGTAGACTTCGAAGCTGCCGAGCAGACGGTTGCCAAGCAAGGTAAGGTCGTCGCTTCTTACCAGCCGATCAAAGCATTGCAGGACCCGAAATATTACAGTCATTTCACGATTGCGAAAGTGTTGCCGACCGGCAAGTTGCAGACACTTAACTTCGAATCGGGCGATGTGGATATGGGGGGCGGTGATACTTGGAGTGCTCTGTTGAAAAAGCCGCTTTCTATGGATGAGGGCCATTATATGCTGGTAACCGGAACACGTATGGCAAACGGTAGCGTACTGGCCGAAATGTCTTTCTTCAACGTAGAACCAGGCAAGACGAGTGATATCAAACTGGAGATGCGTGAGAGCCAAGACGATGTACAAGTCATCGGCAACTTCAACTCCGAAAACAAATTCAAACGGGCTGATAACGGCGAGGAAACGAGTCTGTTGGCTACCACCGGCCGCGGCTATTATGTTGTCGCTGTCCTCGGAGCGCGCCAGGAACCGACCAACCATGCCATGCGTGACATCGCTGCCGTAAAGAAGGACCTTGAAGAATGGGGCCGCGGCATGGTTTTGTTGTTCCCCGATGAAAAAGGCTTCCAGAACTTCGATCCGAAGGAGTTCGGAGAGTTGCCAACTACCATCACATATGGCATAGATATCGACAAAACAATTCAGAAGGAGATCGCCGCAGCTATGAAGTTGCAGAACGCCAACACACTGCCAATCTTCATCATTGCCGACACTTTCAACCGTGTAGTGTTCGTTTCACAAGGCTACACAATCGGCTTGGGTGACCAGTTGATGAAGGTGATACATAAGTTGTAACCCTCTTCGACGAAACATAAAAGAGGCGTAGATTAGCAGATGTCATTCAAGTCATCACTAATCTACGCCTCTTTTATGTTTTGGATATTGTAGAGGTAATTACCGGCGGCGTACGCTGCGGACCGGAGCGCTTTTCTGGGCTTTTGGAGCTTTGATTTTGACCTCTTTTTGTTTGCTCTCTTTTGCGGCTTCCGTCTTTCTGCCACGGGCGGAAACGGTTGCGCTTTTAGATTTTTTGCCTTTTGTATCAGCAGCCAACTGAGCTGTATCCGGTTGCAGATAGAGGGATTTTTCGAAAGTAATCAGCTGGTTCTCGATGCGTTCCTGTTCGCGTTTCATCGAATCGGGTGTCGGACAGTAGGCTTGCAGAGGTTGGTTCATCAGATTCTGCGTCTTGAAGATATCGCCCTGGAACATCCGGCGACGGAAATAGTCGTCGAGCGTGAAAGTCATGGCGTTGTTGATGTTGGACGTCATGATATAGGCGGTATTGATATAGGGACGCAAATTTTCATAAGGAATCCAGAACATCGGCATGGTGTTCTGTCCCATATCGTCCACGATTGTCAGAATCGGACAGATCGCCAATGTCTTGACATCGAATACGGAGTTGTTCTGGTCGAAATACCACGCTTCCTTTATGTAATAGGAGCGGACATCGCCGGAAGGAATATCGCTTTCGTTCACGACGAAACCGGCAGGTTCGTTGTCTTTGCCTGGCGTCTCTTCGTAGAAGATACGGCAACGGTCCAGCATGACTTTCAAGTCGAGCTTGCGGTTGTCGCTGAAATCCTCGTAACCGTCCAGGTATTCATAGGCGGACAACTTGCCCTCGCATACCAGCTGGAAGATGATCGAGAACAAGTTCATCTGCCCGTTCATCGGTTGGGTGGGATAGTATAGAGGAGCATTCTGTTCTTTCGTAAGGTCGATCTGGCGGTAGATGACACGCATCCAGCGAGCGTTACCGATATGCTGCGTCATTCGCTCGTTCATATCCTGTGCTCGGACGGTCAGTTCGGGCATGCCGTTCTCTTTCTTCTCTTCTTCACGGGCGCCACGGCTTGCTTCGGGACCGCGACGTCTCTGCTGCTGTTGCTGTGTATTGCCGGCCTCTTCCTGTGCCTGTATGGGGAGGGAGGCGAACAGGGCGATGGCGAGGGTTGCTATGTAATATAAACGTTTCATATATCTTTATACATTACGGGACGAGCAGACCTCGTCCCTACGTTATGTTAATTGACGATTACTTCGACGGTCGGAATGATACGTTCCTTATTGTCCGGACCTAATACTTTCACATGCGTGATGTAGAAGCGTTTGCCTCTTGCCAGACGGCGGATATAATCTTTCTGACGCTGCGAGAACTGGTTGCCTTGCGTGACTTCCGGAATGATGTTGCCCATCGAATCGTAGAAAGTCAACTCGAAACTCAACACCTTGAACGGCACGTTCAGCAGGTCGTCGTCGATAGCAGCCTGGATGCCGTCGGCTTCCACCAAATTGCGTTTGGAGAATTGGCCGCCACGGAACTTACGCATATTGCCGTTCTGATCCTTATATTCGATAAAAGGCATCGGGTCGGGCAGGGCACGTACGCGGAAAGTCGTTTTCGCCATTTCGACGTTGCGCCCATCTGCCATTTTAGCATGGACGGAAACGATGGCATCCGTTCCGACCGTTGCGGGACGGGCTTCCCATTGGTCGCCTTTGCGGATCAGTGTCCCGTTCGTCATCGTTGCCGTCACGTTGCCGCTGGGCACACCCGGCACGGCGATACGGATCGGGTTGGCGATTCCGGCATACAACACATTCATCAGCATCGGCGCTACCGTCGCACTCGGTTCCGTCACGAAGTATTCGCTTTCGAACTCGCGGCGCATCACGCTGCCGTCGCTGCCCGGCATTTCGATATATCCTTTGACCGGATAAGTGCCCGGAGTACCGGCTACAGCCGTAAACATGCCGTTTGCATCATAAGGCAATTCCTTGCCGTTCACATAGACGGTCGGACGTTTCGTCGAGTCGACAGCCGATAAGACGATATTGGCCTTGTACTGGCTGCCGCGCATGACGATCTGGCTTTCCGGAATCACCTGTGCCGTGATCTGGTTCACACGATAGTCGCGCATGTCGACGCTGCTCAGCAGGTTGGACAACACTTCACCTTCGGCATAGCGGATATCGCTTTGCAATTTCGTCAGCAAGGTAACAGCCGCCGCCACCGGCATATTCTCGAACAAAGCCTCTTCCCAAGTGCGGGTATTGATACCGGCCTTGTGAGGCGGCGTTGTCGACAGGCTGGCTTCGATGATGCGCGTCTTGGCCGAGTCTTCCACCATCTCGCCCATCAGTGTCCGGTATTTTTCGATGCTCTGGCGCAATTTCTTGCCTTCGCCCGAAACGGGAGACAGCATCACGCGGGAAGCCGCTTCGAGGTCGTCCTTATGATCGATATTATTGACATCGGCATCCTTACCATCGGCAATCTGCGCGATACGCACTTTCAGATCCTGCACGTAATTGTACAGGCTGTCGGAAGCCTTCTTCACCTTTGTCCCCTTTTCGTACCATTCACGTACTTTTTCGGGATTTGTCTGATAATAAGCCTTCAGTTCCTCTGTAACGATCTCATTACGGGTCGAGGTATTATCGATAGAAGTACGCAAGCTGCCTTCCACCAGTTCGAAACCGTCGAGTACCTCCGACGACACGTTGAGTGCCATCATGGCGATGAACACCAGATACATCAGGTTGATCATCTTCTGACGGGGCGAATTGGGATTATTTGCTATTCCTGCCATATCCGATTACTTCATTGGGTTGTTTGTATACGGAGCCTGCTGCTGATATCCGTACGGTTGCTGATAGGCCTGCTGGTAATTCTGCTGCTGTGCCGGCTGCGCCGGTTGCTGGTATCCCATATTGACCGTCATAGCCTGCAACAGGCGGCTGTATACCTGGTTCAATTCGGCCAACTGTCGCGTCATCTTTTCCGTTTCATTGCGGAACACGGAACTGTCGACAACGGAGCCGTCATACATTTCGCGAATGCGACTCAAGCCACTGTTGATATCTGTCTCTTATACACATCTCCGAGCCCACGAGACAAGAGGCAATCTCG
>ERZ1027200.1238-NODE-1238-length-10396-cov-9.169616_pt1 | contig 10396 bp, 7 predicted proteins | sample MGYA00519271_ERZ1027200 | MGnify/ENA primary metagenome ERZ1027200 (study PRJEB26926, sample SAMN06164742) | human gut metagenome | biome: ENVO:00009003; feature: ENVO:2100002; material: ENVO:00002003 | host: Homo sapiens | place: USA | collected 2012 ...
TTATTCCACACTCCCCGCCACAGTTCTTTTATTTAGGTAATCTATTTACTTAATTTCATCCGGCCAGGGACAAGGTTTACCTGTCGCTTTGAAAGTCGGTCGTTGTGCATCTACTTTTCTTAGAAAGTTGCCCAGCTCTTTAGAAAGTTTCTTCACGATGTCCGGATGCTGTGCACTAAGGTCGTTGCTTTCCCCTATATCATCAGGTATGTTGAATAACTCTTTCTTTCCTGTTCCATAGTAATAAATCAATTTCCAGTCACCGTTTCGAACGGCACAATTAAAGTTGATTCCGGGACCGTCATTTCCCCAGTTGTTAGGCATATTCCAGAAAAGACTCCGACCCTTAGCTGGGTTGCCTGTCTGTTTCAGCAGAGGGATGAAACTGATACCGTCTATCGGTTGAACTGTCTGGTAGTTCTTGACACCTGCCATTTCAAGAATAGTAGGGTAGAAGTCTTCTATCAACAAGTAGTTGTTGCATTTGCTTCCCGGAGCTACTACTCCCGGCCAACTGACAATCATCGGTTCGCGGATACCGCCTTCATAAGTAGAACCTTTACCACTGTTCAATGGATAATTCTGTGTATGCAGCTTGCCGTCACGCCATCCGGATTCGGATGCAAGTCCTCCGTTATCACTCATAAAAATGATAATAGTGTTGTTGGCTTCTCCATTCTTTTCCAGCCAGTTCATTAAATCACCTAAACTTTTATCCATTCCTTCAATCAGTGTGGCATAAGCAGCTTCATGGTCTGTCATTCCTTTTTTCTTGTACTTCTCATAGAAGCGCATATCTTTGTTCAAAGGAATGTGGATGGCATATTGCGACATATACAAATAGAAAGGCTGATTATACTTTTTCGCTTTATCCAGTGCTTTAATGGCTTCCAACGTCAATGCTTCAGTTACAAAGGTTTCCGTTCCCCAATATTTCTCTAATCCGGGAACAGACATCAGTGATACCGCTTTCCCATCTTTGGTATGTCCGTAGTTCTCTTCTCCCAGGTAACTGGCAAGTCCACCGGCCGCATGTCCGGCAATATTTACCTCGAATCCCCAATGATGCGGATCTTCCCCTGGAGTATCTATCGCTCCGAAATGGGCTTTTCCACAATGTATAGTATGATAACCGCTGTTCTTTAGCAGTTGCATGAAGGAGGTTCCTACGAAAGTATGATTAGTGCCGGACACTTGACTTACTCCATTGTAATTCCAGTCAGGGACTGCCAGAATGCTATCTTTACGGTCTGTCATTGTATTCTTTTGCAGCGTCCAGTTAGTTACTCGGTGACGTGCGGCGTTGGTTCCGGTGATGAGGCTGCACCGGGTAGGAGAACTGATACTGTTGGCATACGCTTGAGTAAACATCATTCCCTGTTTGGCTAACCGCTCCATATTGGGAGTCTCGTACAATTCGTTATAGTGTGTCTTCTGTGTCCAGAATGGGAGTGAAGTATCCTGCCATCCCATATCGTCTACCATAAAGAGAATGATATTCGGACGTTTGTCCGCGCGTTCTATTTGCATATTGCTTTGTGCTTGCAGATTGGTTACTGCGAGTGGCACAAATGCAAGGGGTAATAATGTTTTTTTATTCATGGGGGTCATTTTATTCTATGGAATATGCATTAAAATTAATAATATCTGGTAATGCGATAGATTCGGTTAAAGATAAGTTCGAGCACTACAAAAAGGAATCATTTCTCACCGTGATGAGAATAAATACTCATAGTAATGAGAACTTTTTCTCATCGCATTGAGAAAATTTTCTCATAGGCATGAGAATACTTGAGAAAATGCAAGAACGTAACTTGTTACAAATCAATATTGTATAATTTCAATTTATTATATAAAGTCTTTCGATCAATATTCAGTAATTGCGCTGCTTTACTCTTATTGTTTCCTGTTTGGCGTAGCGCCTCCAAAATATGCTCTTTTTCAGTCTCTTCATTGCGTAATGCAATGCTCGTATTGCTGGATGCAGGAGTTTCTAAAAGCTCGGTCCCCAATTCCAATAAAGTAATGAAACTGCTTTGTGCCAATAAAGTTGCTCTTTTGACGATGTTCTTCATTTGGCGCAAGTTTCCCGGCCAATGATAATTCATTAAAGCTTGCGATGCTTTTGCATCGAAACCAATCAGGTGTTTATCCAGTTCCTTGTTTGCCTGATCGAGGAAGAAATTGGCAAAGAGCAGAATATCTTCTTTCCGTTCTTTCAGATCGGGCATACGGAGGGTAAATTCATTGATACGATGATAAAGGTCTTCACGGAAAGTACCTTTTTCAATGGCTTGTTCCAGATTCTCATTGGTGGCAGATACCAGACGAATATCTACCGATATCTCCTGTGTAGAACCTACCGGACGTATTTTTCTCTCTTGCAAGGCACGAAGCAGTTGTATCTGCACTTCATAACTAAGGTTTCCGATCTCATCCAGAAAGATAGTACCACCGTTGGCTGCAACGAAAGCCCCCGTTTTATCTGTCAGAGCACCTGTAAACGAACCTTTCACATGACCGAAAAATTCGGAAGCAGCCAGTTCTTTGGGGATAGAACCACAATCTACGGCAATAAACGGTTTATCGTTTCGTTTGCTAAGTTGATGAATACGGTGCGCCACATACTCTTTTCCTGTTCCGCTGGAACCGTTGATAAGTACGGACATATTGGTCGGAGCTACCAGACCTACATAATTGTAGAGTTGTTTGGCTGCATCACTTTCTCCTTCCAGATAAGCACGATGATTTTCTGTTGAATCTTTAGATGAAGTAGAAGCACCTTTTTTAGAAGAAGATTTAGCAACGTTATGAGTAGCAGGACTCTTTTCAGACTGCAGACATTCAGAAATTTTCTTCAGTAATTCTTCCGGATTTACCGGTTTGGCTATATAATCACGTGCTCCCAGTTTCATTGCCTGTACGGCGGATTGTATATCCGCATAGCCAGTCATGATGATTAAAGGAATGTCCATGCCTTGTTCATTCATCCATTTCAGCAGATCGATACCTTCGTGGTCGGGTAGTCGCAGGTCTGATAAAATCAGATCGACGTTTTGGCTTTCGATATGTTTTCGGGCGCGGGCAATATTACTCACTGATGATACTTCAAAGCCCTTTTTGCCTAGCCAGGTTTTTAGCATCATTCCAAAAGTGATATCATCTTCAACGATCAATATGGAGCTCATCATGTCAGGTTTTGATTCTTTTAAGTCACAAAGGTAAGAGGATTTAGGCGAAAGTGGTATATTTGCAAACTTAAATTAAATAAAAGTGTTATGAAAAAGATTCTATTGATAATATTAACCATATCGTTTTGCGGACTTACTGCCTGCAAAACCGGAACAAAAAAAGGAGGAGACATGGATAAAGAAACGTTGGTAAAGATTGAGACAACTGTAGGAGATATCGAGGTGAAACTATATAATGAGACACCGAAACATCGTGATAATTTTATCAAACTGGTGAAGGACGGTGTTTATGAAGGCACACTGTTTCATCGTGTTATCAAAGATTTTATGATTCAGGCTGGTGACCCGGACTCAAAGAATGCACCGAAAGGAAAAATGCTGGGTACGGGAGATGTAGGTTATACTGTTCCCGCTGAATTTGTATATCCTAAATATTTCCATAAGAAAGGTGCCCTGTCCGCTGCCCGTCAGGGAGATAATGTGAACCCGAAGAAAGAATCTTCCGGTTGTCAGTTCTATATCGTGACAGGTAAGGTGTTCAATGACTCTACCTTGCTGGGTATGGAAAGCCAGATGAATGAGAATAAGATTAATGTTATTTTCAATACGCTGGCACAGAAACACATGAAGGAAATTTATAAGATGCGAAAAGCAAATGACGAAAACGGTCTTTATGATTTGCAGGAAAAGTTGTTTGCAGAGGCACAGGAAATGGCAGCTAAACAACCGGAATTTCATTTCACTCCGGAACAGATAGAAGCCTACACCACGGTGGGTGGTACTCCGCATTTGGATGGCGAATATACCGTGTTTGGCGAAGTGGTGAAAGGTATGGACATTGTGGATAAAATCCAGCAGGTGAAAACAGACCGCAGCGACCGTCCCGAAGAAGATGTAAAGATAACAAAGGTGACAATACTTGACTGAATCGTATGAAAATCAACAGGCATATTCTTGAAAATGGGTTACGTCTGGTACATTCGCAGGACGAGAGTACGCAGATGGTTGCCCTTAATATATTATATAATGTGGGAGCTCGCGACGAAGATCCCGAGCATACCGGCTTTGCCCATCTGTTCGAACACCTGATGTTCGGAGGGTCGGTGAATATTCCCGATTATGACATGCCGCTTCAATTGGCAGGTGGAGAGAATAATGCCTGGACGAATAATGATATAACCAATTACTACCTCACTGTACCTCGTCAGAATGTAGAAACCGGTTTTTGGCTGGAATCCGACCGGATGTTGAGTCTTGACTTTAGCGAACGGAGCCTGGAGGTACAGCGGGGAGTGGTCATGGAAGAGTTCAAGCAGCGTTGTTTGAACCAGCCTTATGGAGATGTCGGACATCTTTTGCGCCCTTTGGCTTATCAGACGCATCCTTATCAATGGCCTACGATTGGAAAAGAGTTGTCGCATATTGCCAATGCTACGCTGGAAGAAGTAAAGGCATTCTTTTTCCGTTTTTATGCTCCTAATAATGCGATATTGGCTGTGACCGGCAATATCTCTTTCGAAGAGGCTGTTGCTTTGACGGAAAAATGGTTCGCTTCTATTCCTCGTCGGGAAGTTCCTTTGCGGAACCTGCCACAAGAACAGGAACAGACAGAAGAACGGTGGTTGACGGTAGAGAGAAATGTGCCTCTCGATGCTTTGTTTATGGCCTATCACATGCCCGACCATCGGCATCCGGATTATTATGCATTTGATATTTTGTCGGATGTGTTGAGCAATGGGCGCTCCAGTCGATTGAACCAGCGTTTGGTACAACAGAAACAGTTATTTTCGAGCATAGATGCCTATATTTCAGGCAGTGTAGATGCGGGGTTATTCCATATTAGTGGAAAGCCTTCGGCTGGTGTCACTCTGGAGCAGGCGGAAGCGGCAGTAAGGGAAGAACTGGAACTGTTACAGCAAGAACTGGTTGACGAACAGGAACTGGAAAAAGTGAAGAACAAATTTGAGTCCACCCAGATATTCGGCAACATCAATTATTTGAATGTGGCAACCAACCTGGCCTGGTTCGAATTGCTTGGCCGGGCGGAAGACATGGAAAAAGAAGTAGAACGTTATCGTTCTGTCACGGCGGAACAATTGCGGACAGTAGCCCAATCCGCTTTCCGGAAGGAGAACGGGGTTGTACTTTACTATAAGAAACAACAAAATTAAATTCTCTCTTTTTTATAATTTATCAGTGAAAGGGGAAAGTCCCTTTGCCTGAAAATGGAGATACGTTTAGGTAACGGAAAAGTAAATGAGACATATTTATAGTACATATAAAGAGCATTATAAAGCACTAATTTTTCTCGGACTACCGATTGTGATCGGGCAAATAGGAGTGATCGTTCTCGGATTTGCTGATACATTAATGATCGGGCATCATAGTACGATTGAGCTGGGAGCAGCTTCCTTCGTAAATAATGTGTTTAATCTGGCGATTATTTTCAGTACAGGGTTTTCGTATGGACTGACTCCCATTGTAGGAGGGTTGTATGGGACTCATCAGTATGCTCCTGCCGGACAGGCATTGCGCAACAGTTTGTTGGCAAATCTGATGGTTGCGTTGCTGCTGACTATATGTATGACCGTTCTTTATCTGAATATAGAGCATCTCGGACAGCCGGAAGAATTGATTCCTTTGATTAAACCGTATTACCTTGTTTTGCTTGCTTCATTAGTGTTTGTCATGCTTTTCAATGGATTCAAGCAATTCACAGACGGAATAACGGATACCCAAACCGCCATGTGGATATTGCTTGGAGGAAATGTCTTGAATATCATAGGAAACTATATCCTGATTTACGGTAAACTCGGATTGCCCGAATTAGGTTTGTTGGGAGCAGGTATCAGTACGCTGTTTTCGCGTATTGTGATGGTGATTGTATTTATAATCATCTTTATGCGTAGTCCGCGTTTCGTCCGTTATAAGATTGGCTTTTTCCGTTTGGGATGGTCACGTGCAGTATTTGGACGCTTGAATGGACTAGGATGGCCGATTGCTTTCCAGATGGGAATGGAGACAGCCTCCTTTAGTTTGAGTGCTATCATGATCGGTTGGCTAGGTACGATCGCTTTGGCTTCTCATCAGGTGATGTTGGCTATTTCGCAGTTTACCTTTATGATGTATTACGGTATGGGGGCTGCTGTTGCTGTTCGTGTCAGCAATTTCAAAGGCCAGAATGACATCGTCAATGTACGCCGTTCAGCCTATGCCGGTTTTCATCTGATGATGACATTGGGTGTCGTGCTTTCCTTGATTGTCTTCCTTTGCCGGAATTACTTGGGAAGCTGGTTTACCGACAGCCAGGAAGTGGTTGCTATGGTGACATCTTTAATTTTTCCTTTCCTTGTCTATCAGTTTGGCGACGGGCTTCAAATCACTTTCGCCAATGCTTTGCGTGGAATTTCAGATGTAAAACTAATGATGGTTATCGCCTTTATCGCCTATTTCGTTATTTCGCTTCCCGTAGGATATTTCTGCGGCTTTGTAATGGGATGGGGGATAGTAGGTGTCTGGATGGCATTTCCTTTTGGTCTGACGAGTGCGGGACTAATGCTCTGGTGGCGTTTCCACTACATGACAAAACTCCCCGAACCCCACCCCAAAACCTAATACTTAAAACTTAATACTTAAAATTTTTACCCCAATGGCTTCCTTCCGTTTTACAAAGTTGAAAATAACCGCCGGTTACACTTTGTTACTGGCGATCCTCCTTTTCTCGCTGGTGTTTGTACATCGTGAGATGGAAGCATTGTCGGCAGCCGACGATCAGCAGAACTTAAGAACTGATAGTCTATTGACCCTTCTCCACGAGAAAGATCAAAACACGATTCAGATGTTGCGGGTGTTAAGTGAAGCAAACGACAGCCTTCTCTCTGCTTCGGAGATTGAAGAAATCATTTCCGAACAAGATTCTGTCATTACCCAGCAACGGGTACAACATCGGGTCATTACCAAGCGTGACTCGTTAATAACTACTCCTAAAAAGAAGGGATTCTTCAAACGGCTCGCCGAAGTGTTTTCCCCTTCTAAACAAGACAGTGCCGTATTAATTAATACATCGCTGGAAGTAGCCACTGATACCATTCTCCAACCGACTACCTCTAAAGATTCTCTTCAACAGAAAATCCGCATGGCTACCGAAGAAAAACGGTTGCAACGGAGGAGAACCATCCGGCGTACCAGTACAAAGTACCAACGGATGAATACGCAGTTGACGGCACGAATGGATAGTCTGATTAAACAATATGAGGGAGAAATGACCCTGCGTGCCCGTCAGGATGCCGAACTTCAACAGGAAGTGAGGATGCGGTCGGCACGTATCATCGGCGGTATCGCGGTTGGTGCCGTACTATTATCTGCTTTTTTCCTGATATTGATTATGCGGGATATCTCTCGCAGCAACCGTTATCGTCAGCAATTGGAGGTGGCGAATAAACGCGCGGAAGATTTGCTTGTTGCCCGTGAGAAATTAATGCTGGCCATTACTCACGACTTTAAGGCGCCACTGGGGTCAATCATGGGATATACCGAACTTCTGTCCCGACTGACAGAAGATGAACGGCAACGGTTCTACCTCGACAATATGAAAAGCTCTTCGGAACATTTGTTGAAACTAGTCAGTGACTTGCTCGATTTCCATCGGCTCGATCTCAATAAAGCGGAAGTGAACCGTGTAACCTTTAACCCTTCCCAGCTGTTCGACGAAATTTATGTCAGTTTCGAACCTTTGACCGCTGCCAAAGGTTTAGCCTTGCAATGTCACGTCGCCCCGGAACTAAACGGAAGATACATCAGTGATCCTTTGCGACTCCGGCAAATAGTGAACAACCTTTTGTCTAATGCCGTAAAGTTTACTCAAAAAGGAGAGATTAGCCTGACAGCCGGTTATGATTCTTCTAAGTTAACCATCGCCATCGCTGATACAGGAAAAGGAATGGCATTAGAAGATCGTGAACGTATCTTTCAGGAGTTTACACGTCTTTCCGGTGCACAGGGAGAAGAAGGTTTCGGACTCGGACTCTCTATTGTGAAGAAACTGGTAACCTTGCTTGAAGGAACCATTGACGTGCAAAGCACATTAGGAAAAGGAAGCTGTTTTACTGTAACTCTGCCTCTTTATCCGGTAGGTAAATCCATTGCGGAAAGTGAATCTACTGAAAGCGAAAATGCGGATATAACAGAGGAGTCGGCTGTGATTCCTCCGATGAAAGTCATCCGTGTTCTTTTGATCGATGACGATAAGATTCAGTTGAATCTGACTGCTGCCATGTTGAAACAACATGGTATCGATGCGGTATGTTGTGAACAGCTGGAGCAGTTGGTTGAACAGCTTCGCTCTTCCGTCTTCGATGTATTGCTGACAGATATACAAATGCCTGCCATTAACGGTTTTGATTTGGTAAAATTATTGCGGGCTTCTAATATACCACAAGCAAAAACAATCCCCGTCATTGCTGTGACTGCCCGTAGCGAAATGGATAAGGCTGCTTTACATGAACATGGCTTTGCCGGTTGTCTGCATAAACCGTTTACAGTAAAAGAATTATTGATGACGGTAAATGAAGGACAACTCTCGGCTGATGAAGCGCATATCACAGAAGATATGGCAACAGCCGGAATAAACTTCTCTGCACTTACTGCTTATTCTGAAGACGATCCGGAAGCGGCATCCTCCATTATTCAGACTTTTATTGAAGAAACAGGTAAGAATATCGAACGGATGCAACAAGCGCTGAACGATAAAGAGGTGGACGGGATAGCTGCTATGGCGCATAAGCTCCTCCCTCTCTTTACAATGATTGGAGTGGATGAAGCAATACCTCTTTTAGAATGGTTGGAGGTACAGCGAGGGCAAGACTTTTCGAAGAAAGTAAAAGAAAAAACCGACCATGTACTCCAAGAGATATTGATAGTTTTGACAAAAGCTAGAGAATACGAGCAATATCTCCTCCAAAAATAAAATAGTTCTCTATATGTGTAGTGACTCTTTTTATCACAGAGTAATGTCGATATATTTGATTTTAATCTAAAATATGTATAACGGAGGTTGCTGACTAGAGGGAAAAAAGAAATTCAATCTCTGAAAAATTACATGATAGCGATTTTATCTATTTAGCCAATGATGATATAGCTTGTTTTAATGAAATAGTTCCAAAATAGATTTTTATGTGTCTTTTATTGTTGGAAAACATAAAAAAGTTTTTTCATTTTAGTGGCTAGAGAAAGCTTCTTTCATTTAATAAGTTTTTTAGAAATCATTCTCTATTAGGCATGTTCTATGATGTATTGATATAGATCTCCAGCTGTATTTAATCGTTCTGCATTTTCTGCAGAAATATCAATTCCATATTCTTCTTCAATTCTCATTATTAATTCAATAAAATCTAAACTATCTAAATTGAGTTCATGAATGAGTTGAGACTCTTTATGTATAAAGGCTGGGTCAATATTACATTGCTCAGAAATAATCTTTTTTAAGAATTCAAATGTGTAGTGAGATAAATCATCTTTATTATTATCAGACTCTTTATTAGGTTTTATTTCTTTACCTTTTTTTTCTATATTCGATGTTGTGAGAACTAACCCTCTTTCATTTGATACTATAGCATGGATTATTACTTCCCATTTTTCTATTATTTTATTTCCGTTTGTATAAGCAATAGTTGAAGTAACTGTTCCTTTCCATGTAATTTCTGTGTTTAAAGTTTTTGCAATGTAATTACCTTTTTCTGACTTATATGTTATTGTAATTATCCAATCTTGATCAGATGAAAAATTAAAAGGTGTAACTGTAGCATCTATATTGGTAACTTCAGAAATAATGTTGGAACGCTGATTCATACATTTTGTAGTACAATTTAAATTAAATGATAAATCGAAATTTGGTATAATGTCATTTTCTGTTTGGAAGATAACAGGCCCATAATTACTGTAGTATTGTTGTGTTTTTGGATAACATAATTTTTTTAGAAGTGCTTTTAGATTTCCAACAGTTTTACAATTGTCTTTTTCAGAATCAAATAACTTTATATTAAATGTTTCTTCTACTTTGTTGAAAAAGGCTTGCATCTTCAATTCATCAGCTCCTATATCTTCAATGAATCTTGTATTATCATTATACATTGATGGGATGATATCTAATATAGTAGAAATTATAGCTGTCTCTTATACACATCTGACGCTGCCGACGAACTCTAGGG
>ERZ1027200.1255-NODE-1255-length-10295-cov-15.777148_pt1 | contig 10295 bp, 7 predicted proteins | sample MGYA00519271_ERZ1027200 | MGnify/ENA primary metagenome ERZ1027200 (study PRJEB26926, sample SAMN06164742) | human gut metagenome | biome: ENVO:00009003; feature: ENVO:2100002; material: ENVO:00002003 | host: Homo sapiens | place: USA | collected 2012 ...
TTTTTACGGATTTTATTACCAGTTATTTCCATTTTTGAGATAGTGACATCGCGCCGTCAAAAATCGCCCGAAATTGGAAATAATTTCCATTTCTTCCATAATTTACCAGGAGTTTACGCAATTTATTTGAGCACCTGTAAAGCGTAATTCTTTTGTAACGCAGCATTTATGCAATTCAAATTGAGATTTTCAAAAAATGCAACAACTTAGCTGGAAAAAATTTCCAGTCAAAATCGAAAAGTCATTATGTAAACTGTTTTGACGCTGATAGCGGCCAAAAGCCGTTCATAATTCGGTTACAATTTATTCAGCGAAAGCGTTGTCTGCGTTTTGGTGCGTAAAAGGAGCTTCGCCGCCCCGGCGGCGCGGAGACTGGCACGGCCGCTTGCCCCAGCCACGGTAGGGCATTTTCTTCTCCCGGGCGGGCGATTATCAAATCGCGTCTATTGCCTGCACTTTTCTGAACACACCGGCGTAGAGACGTTGAACAGCGCGAAAAATTGGCTAAAAACGCGAATTTTCCTTGAAAAACAGTTTGTGAAGTGGTATCGTACTATTTAGCCTTGCAGGGGGCTGCGGCATAGGGGTACGCCGCACGGCAGGGGGGATCAACAAGGGGACACGAAGCCGAGGGGGGCTCACTGCGCGGGAGAATGTACAGTGCACGAGCGCGCTTCGCAGGGGGCAAAGGCTCCCGGGAGACGGATATCCGTCCCCCGGGAGCTTTTTTCTGTGCAGCTTTTCGGTTCTCTTAAAAATTTCCTGCGGTTTTCTTGCTTTTATCGAAAAATATGGTATACTGATAGCACTTGTATTGCGCCGTATGGACCGAGCGCTGTCTGGACACACTATGTTTGGCGCTTTTGACGCCGGCACAGCGCCGCCGCATACAAGCACCGATGACTTGAAAAGAGGGAAACTGCCTTGAATAAATACATGATCCGCGGCGGACGAGAGCTTTTTGGTGAAGTGACCGTCAGCGGTGCGAAAAACGCCGCTGTAGCTATCATCCCTGCCGCCCTGCTGGTGGATGGCGTATGCCGTATCGAGAACATCCCCCAGATCAGCGATGTGACCCTGTTCTTCTCTATTCTGGAGGAGCTGGGCGCAAAGGTGCGCGTGCTGAACCAGCACGCCATTGAGATCGACTGCCACGCTATCCACTCCACCCGCCCGTCCTACGATCTTGCCCGCCGTATCCGCGCCAGTTACTACCTGCTGGGTGCGCTGCTGGGCCGCTTCGGCCAGGCCACCGTGGCCATGCCCGGCGGCTGCAACTTCGGCGTCCGGCCTATCGACCAGCATATCAAGGGCTTCACCACCATGGGCGCTGAGGTGTCCGTGGAGGGCGGCTTCATCCACACCGCCGCCAAAAACGGCCGTCTGGTGGGTGCGCCGGTATATCTGGACGTGGTGAGCGTGGGGGCCACCATGAATATTATGATGGCCGCGGCACTGGCCGAGGGTACCACCACGATCGAAAACGCCGCCAAGGAGCCGCACATCGTGGATCTGGCCAACTTCCTGAACTCCATGGGTGCCGACATCAAGGGCGCGGGAACGGATTCCATCAAGATCCGCGGCGTGAAGCGCCTGACCGGCGGCTCTTACGGCATTATTCCCGACCAAATCGAGGCGGGCACCTATATGGCCGCCGTGGCGGCCACCGGCGGCCAGCTGCTGCTGAAGAACGTCATCCCCAAGCACATGGAGTGCATCAGCGCCAAGCTGATGGAGATGGGCGTATCCGTCACAGAAGATGACGACTCCCTGCTGGTGCGGCGCAGCGGTCCGCTGACAAAGACCAACGTCAAAACGCTGCCCTATCCCGGCTTCCCCACGGATATGCAGCCCCAGATCACCGCGGTGCTGGCGCTGGCGGAGGGGACAAGCCTGGTGACCGAGGGCGTATACGGTGCCAACCGCTTCAAGTATGTGGATGAACTGAAGCGCCTGGGCGCACACATCCAGGTGGACGGCAAGGTGGCGGTTGTAGAGGGCGTGAAGCAGCTGGTGGGTGCCCCCATTCAGGCCTGCGATCTTCGCGCCGGCGCAGCACTGGTCATTGCCGGTCTTGCGGCGCAGGGCACCACCGAGCTGAGCCACATCAACTATATCGAGCGCGGCTATGAGGATCTGGTGGGCAAGCTCCGCGCGGTGGGCGCGGATATCTCCCTGGTGGACGTGCCCGATGAGGCTGACACCGAGACCCACGCAGGATAACACGAAGCCATCCAGCGCCCGCTGCGAGAGGCCGCAGCCAACTGCGGCTTGCCGCGGCGGGCGTTTTCGTTCAGAGAGGACATAGACCGTTGTTGACCGTACATATCTTAGCCAGTGGGTCTGAGGGTAACTGCCTGCTGGTCAGCGCCGGCGGGACCCACCTTCTGGTGGACGCCGGTATCTCCGCGCGGCGAATATGCGGCGCCCTGCAGGCGCTTGCCCTGTCCCCGGCGGATATCTCCGGCGTTTTGCTGACTCACGAGCACACGGACCACATTTGCGGCGTGGCGACGCTGACAAAGCAGCACCGTCTGCCGCTGTACGCCAGCTGTGGAACGGCGGAAGCCCTGTGCCGCAAGAGTTCCTGCGTGTCGGATGTACTGCGTGTCATTCCGAGGGCAGGCGCTTTCGACATCGGGAACGCCCGGATCACCGTATTCCCCACCAGCCATGACGCCACGGAGAGCATCGATTTTCGCGTGGACCACGACGGGGCGAGCATCGGGATACTCACGGATACGGGCGTTGTCACGCCGGAGGCCGAGCAGGCGCTGCAGGGCGTGGGACTGCTGGTGCTGGAGAGCAACCACGACGAGGAGTGGCTGCTCTCCGGGCCGTATCCCTATTACCTGAAGCAGCGTATCCTGGGTGCGCGGGGCCACCTGTCCAACGCCGCAGCCGGCGCGTTTGCCCGGCGGCTGGCAGAAGGTGGGACGCGGCAGTTCGTGCTGGCCCATCTGAGCCGGGAAAACAATACTCCGGAACGGGCACGGCAGACACTGGAGCGGGCGTTGGCGGGGCTGGACGCCGCCGTGACTGTGGCGCCGCGGTCGGAGCTCAGCGGGCCATACACGGCGGAGGTGTGCGTATGCAGCGAGTGACTGTATTGTGCGTAGGCAAGCTGAAAGAGAAGTTCTACATCGACGCGGCGGCGGAGTACGTCAAACGGCTGCAAAGATACTGCAAGCTGGACATCGTGGAGCTGCCGGAATACCGCCTGCCGGAGGATCCCTCCCCGGCGGAGATACAGAAGGCCCTGCAGGCCGAGGGCGCGGCCATCCGGGAGCGTCTGTCCAAGGGCGGCGCGGTGGTGGCCCTGTGCATCGAGGGCAAGCCCTGCTCCAGCGAGGAGCTGAGCCGCCGGATGGCGGACTTCGGCGTGCAGGGAAAGACGCAGATCACCTTTCTCATCGGCGGCAGCGTGGGACTCAGCGAGGACGTGAAGCGTCTGGCCGACTGGCGGCTGTCCATGTCCCCCATGACCTTCCCGCACCACATGGCCCGCATTATGCTGCTGGAGCAGCTCTACCGGGCATACCAGATCGCCGCCGGGACAAAATACCACAAATAGGAGGCAGACTATGGACAACTGGAATTTCACCGGAAAGCCGGACGTCCCCGCGTGGCCCAGGGACCCGCAGGGGCAGGACGAGAAGGCCGTGCTGCTGATGCAGACCTTCGATTCTCCCGCCGACACGGACATGATCATCTCCCTGCTGGCGGCCTACGGCATCCCCTGCTTCAAGTATTACGATCTGGACGGCGGTGCGGGAAAGGTCATCAACGGCTTTTCCGGCTACGGCGCCAGCCTGTATGTGCCCGAAGCGCAGCTGGAGGAGGCAAAGGACCTGCTGGCCTCCCGGCCGGTGGAGGACGAGGAAACGGAAGAACACGCCTGAAAGGAGTTTTTGAATATGCTGGACTATAAGAGGGAATACGAGCGCTGGCTGGCCAGCGACGCGCTGAACGCCGACGAAAAGGCCGAACTGCAGGCCATCGCCGGGGACGAGAAGGAGATCGAGAGCCGGTTCTACGGCCCGCTGGAATTCGGTACCGCCGGACTGCGGGGCACCATGAAGGTGGGCCTGCACCAGATGAACGTACACGTCATCCGCTGGGCCACACAGGGCTTTGCCGACGTTATCGCCGCCGAGGGCGATGAGGCCAAACAAAAAGGTGTGGCCATCTGCATGGACTGCCGCGTGAACAGCATGGCCTTTGCCCGTGCCGCGGCGGAGGTCTGCGCCGCCAATGGCATCCGCGTGCGTATTTTCGAGTCCCTGCGCCCCACGCCGGAGCTGAGCTTCGCCGTGCGGTACTATGGCTGCCAGGCGGGTATCAACGTGACCGCCAGCCACAACCCCAAGGAGTACAACGGCTACAAGGTCTACTGGGCCGACGGCGCGCAGCTGCCGCCCCAGCACGCTGCCGCCATCGCCGCCCGGCTGGAGCAGATCGACATCTTCACCGGCGTGAAGCGCATGGCCTTTGACGACGCGGTGAAGGCCGGTCTTATCACCCTGCTGGGTGAGGAGACGGACAAGATGTTCATGTCCAACGTCATGGCTATGATCAATGATCGTGCCTCCGTCGCCCAGGTAGCCGACAGCTTCAAGGTGGTATACACCCCCTTCCACGGCTGCGGCTGGAAGCTGGTGCCGGAGGCCCTGCGCGGCCTGGGTGTGAAGAACCTGTACTGCGTAGAGCAGCAGATGGTGCTGGACGGCACGTTCCCCACGGTGGCCTCCCCCAACCCGGAGAACCCGGAGGGCTTCTATCTGGCCATCGAGCTGGCCGACAAGGTAGGCGCGGACTTCATCCTGGGCACCGACCCGGACAGCGACCGTGTGGGCATTATGGTCCGCGGCGCGGACGGCAAGTTCATCGCCGTCACCGGCAACCAGACCGGCGTGCTGCTGCTGGATTACCTGATCGGCGCCATGCGCCGGGCGGGTAAGATGCCGGAGCATCCCTATTTCCTCAAGACCATCGTCACCACCGAGATGGCCCGCAAGGTGGCCGAGAGCAACGGCGTCACCTGCTGCGACACGTTCACCGGTTTCAAGTTCATGGCCGAGAAGAAGAACGCGCTGGAGGCCGCCGGCGAGGGTCACGTCATCATGTCCTACGAGGAGAGTTACGGCTATATGCTGGGCGACTACGTGCGGGATAAGGACGCCGTCACCGCGTCCCTGCTGATCACAGAGATGGCCGCTTGGTACGCCGCCAAGGGCATGACGCTGTATGACGCCCTGCAGGCACTGTACAAGAAGTACGGCTGGTACGGCGAAAAGACCCATAACCTGGTCATGCCCGGTCTGGATGGTCTGGAAAAGATGGCGGCGCTGATGAAGCGCCTGCGTACCGCACCCCCGGCCAACATCGCCGGTGTGGATGTGGTGGTCCGTAAGGACTATCAGGACGGCAGCGCCGTGGACTGCGCCACCGGGAATGTCGGTAAAATGGAGCTGTCCGGCAGCAACGTCCTGCGCTTCGAGCTGGCCGACGGCACCACGATCTTGGTGCGCCCCTCCGGTACCGAGCCGAAGATCAAGGTGTATATCCTCACCAAGGGCGCCGACGCCGCTGAACGCGACGCCAATATTGAGAAGTATTCCGCCTGGGTCAAAACCCTGACAGAGTAATAGAAAAGACCGCCGTACGGCGGTCTTTTTTCCCCCCGCGCCGTAGGCAAGAAAAAGAGACCGCCGAAGCGGTCTCTTTTTTTGTTAACCTCGAAGCGGGTTCTAATTAGAACTCCTTTTTCTTGCCGATGACGACAGCGGAGCCGGCGACGGAGGTCAGAGCCATACCGACGTACATAGCGATACCAGCGTCAAAGGTCTTGGGGGAGGGCTTGTTGGTGTCGGTGGTGGTACCGGTGGTCTTGCCATCAGTCCAAGCCAGGAAGATGCTGTTGCCTTCATCATCGACATAGGCCTCAATATTCTTCAGGCCGGAAGCCTTAGCAGCATCCTTAGTCTTGTAGATAGCAGCAGTCTGGCCGCAGTCAGAGCACTTGTAAGAAACGACCTTGCCGTCCTTCTCAACAGCAACCCAAGTGTGGCCAACCAGTTCAGCATTAGCCAGAGCCTCAACGGAAACCAGCTTGCCATTCACCAGCACATTGGTCTGGCCCTCATCCTCAAGCTGAACGAAGTAGACCTCGCCGGCATCCTTGGTGGTGTCACCAACGGTGTACTTGCTGGTGCTCACATAGTACACGCGATCGGTATCCTCATCCAGCATACCGCACTTATTGCCGATCTTAGTGAAAGCCTCAGCCTTTGCAACATAGTTAGCAGAGACAACTTCCTTCAGGTACAGAGTAGCAGCGCCACTCTTGGTCAGCTTCAGATCAAAGTCGGTCTTGTCAGCCTTGACATAGGTGCCGTATTCGGTAGCAGCATCATTAGCCACGGTGTACACCTTGTAGTGAGCCACGTTACCAGCGCCAGTAGCCTTGGTGAAAGCGGCAGCAACAGCCTCGTAGCCGTAAACGGTACCCGTGGTAATTTCGTTACCAGCCTTGTTGTAGCCGGCGTAACCGTTACCATCGAGGTCAGCGACGTTCGTAGCGAACGCCACGGTGCACAGTGCCAGAGCCATGACCATGGCCAGCACAGTTGCAATGATCTTCTTCATGTTTGTTTCCTCCATAAAAATTTGTTTGTGTCCGGTTCGGCTTCATCCTCCGAGACAGCGTTTACAACGTAAACATCATTATGTTGTAGACCGCAGGCCCGAACAACTCGGCTTCGCCTTTCACGGTTGTAAGTATACCACATCCCGCAGATAAATCAAGGCGTTTTGGCCGGGGATTTGCAAAAAAACTCGTAAAAAATTATTAAAAAAGATTTACATTTTCCGAAACGTTGCGATTTCAATGAAAAACAGCACATTTTCGGAACTTTTGTGGCTGTTCTGGTTCAGCGTCCGGGGGTGCGTAAAACACGAAAAAACGCGCTTTGTATGCGATATTCGGTATTTTGCTGGCTTGTATGTGCTTTGCAGCACAAATACGCTGGGAAAAAATGGGAAAACTTTGAGACGCGAAAGCGCGCAAGGCGGACATTTGTTCACAATTTGTGCGCGTTTTGCGGACGTGTGCATGGTTTTGCAGAATGTAAAGGGGTTGGGGTTGTTTTGCGGCGCTTGACAAATCGCGGAGAGGGGTTATAATAAGAGATGAAAAGGGGACGCCGCGACAGGCGGTTGACCCCGTTGCGTGAGAAGTTTAGATGAGTTTCAGCAACTCAAAGAAACCGTCACTTGGCAGAGTGGCGGTTTCTGCTTTTGAGTTTCTGTATCCGTATCGAGACCGAATGGCCGAGGATATGGAACGTAACTACAAAATACATTGCGTCACCCCCTTTCGGGGTCGTGACTAACCGCCCGCCTATGTATGCAGCGTCCTTGTGGCGAAGTATACACCGCGGGGCGGCGTTTGTCAAATTTCGGGGATCGGCGGCGCTTGACAAATCGCGGGGATAGGGTATAATAGGAGATGAAAAGGGGACGCTGCGACAGGCGGTTGACCCCGTTTGGTTGAGAGTTTATTTTGGGCTATGTCAGCCCGCAAAAACCGTCACCGGCCAGGGTGGCGGTTTTTGCTTTTGAGTTTCTGTATCCGTATCGAGACCGAATGGCCCAGAATATGGAACGTAACTACAAAATACATTGCGTCACCCCCTTTCGGGGCCGTGACTAACCGCCCGCCTATGTATGCAGCGTCCTTGTGGCGAAGTATACACCGCGGGGCGGCGTTTGTCAAATTTCGGGGATCGGCGGCGCTTGACAAATCGCGGGGATAGGGTATAATAGGAGATGAAAAGGGGACGCCGCGACAGGCGGTCAGTCCCGGTTATGTGAAAATTTCATCGGGTCTTGCGGCCCACAGAAACCGTCACCCTGCCCGGTGGCGGTTTCTGCTTTTCAGCTTTTGGATCCGTATCGAGACTGAATAGCCTAAGATATGGAACGTCAGCGTCCAAAACATACTGTCCCACCTCCCTTCGAGAGGAGGTGACTAACCGCCCGCCTATGTATGCAGCGTCCTTGCGCTGTATTATATATGGTGGGCGATTTTTTGTCAAATTCAGTTGTCAAGGTGCATCTTTTCCGCCAAGGGGGACAATAAGGGCGGGAGGCGCGGTTTACAGCACCAGGCGCATACGCTCGAGACAGCGGCGGTGCTCGGCGCTGGTGGTGCGGATGTAGATACGGGTGGTGTTGATGCTGCTGTGGCCCAGCAGGTCGGCCAGCTTGGCCAGGTCCTTGTTCAGCCGGTAGAACGTGCGGGCGAACAGGTGGCGGAAGTTGTGGGGAAACACTTTTTTGTCGGAGACGCCGGCGGCGCGGCACAGGGCCTTCATCTCGCGCCAGATGTTGCTGCGGTCCAGGGGTGCGCCGCTGCGGGTGACGAACACCGGGCCGAAGGCGATGCGGTGCTGCTTCATATAGCGCAGAAGCTTCTTTTGCAAGCGGGTGGGGATGAGCACGCGGCGGGATTTGCCCTTGCACCGCACCACGGCTACGCCGCGGCGGGCAGCCTCGGCGGTGATGGCGGGCAGCTCGCTGACGCGGATGCCGGTGGCGCAGATGGTCTGCAGCACCAGCGCCAGGCGGGCGCGGCCCGTCTCCCGGGCGGTACGGACCAGATCAGCGTACTCCTGGGCGGTGATCTCGCGTTCCTCGGGGCTGTACGCCTGGTACTGGATCCGCAGGCGGTGAACGCGGCAGTCCTCACGGGCGATCATACGGAGAAAGCGGTTCAGCGCGGCCAGGATGGAGTTGACGCTGCCGGCGGCGTAGTGGCGCATAAGGTCGGCCTTGTAGTCCAGCATGGCGTCGCGCTCCAGCGGCATGTCGCCCAACCACAGGGCGAAGCGCTGGACGTCGCGGAGGTATTTGTTCAGGGTGGCGGCGGATTTTTCCTCGTTTTTCAGCAGGGCGCGAAACTGCGTCAGCTGGTCGGTTGTGATGGTCATGGCGGGCCTCCAATATGTATAATAGGTGTATTATAAGGCCTGCGCGCTGTTTTGTAAGCGTTTTTTGGAAAATACTGGGCGAAAATGTGGAAGTGGACTTCCTCCGCGCCGGGATGGCCTGTCTCCCGCCGAAGAGCACGCGCAGAATACGGCCGCCGGGGGCAAAAACAAGTGAAGGCACTTTACGTCAGAATGCAGGAATTCTCTTTAGCGAAATAAATTGTAAACAAATCGCGAACGGGACAGGCGAGAAATGTGGTGGCCCTGCCGGACACGAAATTGGTGAGGAAAACCGGGAGATTTCCGGAAAGCTGAACGCTCCCCGCCCCCGTAGGGGTGGGGAGCGTATTTCGGTTTTGGTAAATTATGGAAGAAATGCGCCGTAAAAATTTTTACAACATAATGATGTTTACGTTGTAAACGCTGTCTCGGAGGATGAAGCCGAACCGGACACAAACAAATTTTTATGGAGGAAACAAACATGAAGAAGATCATTGCAACTGTGCTGGCCATGGTCATGGCTCTGGCACTGTGCACCACCGCGTTCGCGGCGGATCTCACCATTGATGGTGTCGAGTACAATAAGGTGAGCCCGACTGGTACCTTGACTCTGGAAAAGGTTTTCATTAAGGGTGATGGTTCTGATGGCCAGTATTATATCCAGACTGGCACCAAGACCGTCCGCGTCGCTACCGATGCCGAAGCCGCTGTTATTAAGGCTGGCGGTTTTAGCAAGGACACTCTGGCGAAGATGACCGATGCTGGTTATCTGTTTGATGTGTATCAGGCTGAGGATGGCATGTATTACGCCCAGGCGGCTGTTGTTGATGCCTACGACAAGGCCAACAACACCAACAAGGCCAATGTTGCTACCAAGGACGGTACTTCTGCCAAGATTTTCTACTTCGGCAAGGATCTGGGCAGCGCTGTTGCTTACTATCAGTTTAGCAAGAATGACAGCCTGAAGACTGCTGAGGCTACCACTGTTCTGTACAAGACCTCTGAGACTTTCGGTGCCAACAAGGCTCCTGTCTACACCAACCTGGCCGGTACTGCTACCTACGCTCTGGTTTCCGACACCGATTGGACCGGCAAGGACAAGGACGCTGTTGGCAAGCTGTCCAAGATCTACTACAGCAAGCCCGCTGATGCTGCTAAGCTGCTGAACGCTGCTGGCAAGGACGTGAACCTGGCTGCCGCTGATGGTTACTACTATGTTCTGACCGAGAAGGCTGCTTCTACCACCCCCAACACCAACAAGCCCTCCCCCAAGACCTTTGACGCTGGTATCGCTATGTACGT
>ERZ1027200.1280-NODE-1280-length-10116-cov-4.742869_pt1 | contig 10116 bp, 10 predicted proteins | sample MGYA00519271_ERZ1027200 | MGnify/ENA primary metagenome ERZ1027200 (study PRJEB26926, sample SAMN06164742) | human gut metagenome | biome: ENVO:00009003; feature: ENVO:2100002; material: ENVO:00002003 | host: Homo sapiens | place: USA | collected 2012 ...
GATTGCCTCTTGTCTCGTGGGCTCGGAGATGTGTATAAGAGACAGTCATAGGACTTCCGGAATGCGGGCCGCTCCTGACTACAGTGAGCGGATACCGTAACCCCGTATTCGTACCGTTTCTATGTAAGAGAGGGTAAAAACACACTGCAAAGGTAATGATTCTCAGTAAAACTGAAAAGTAAAATAAACGTTTTTATTTCCTTATTTTACCCCCCCCCATTTACAAGCAGTTGACTATCAATAACTTATATTACTAATTTAATATGAATCAAAATAGTGCCGTAATAAGAATATAAAATAAAAGGAGAACGTTGCATTTTCCATTCGAGCGTATTTTCGAGTCTAAAACCGAGCAAACCGAGCAAAAATGTACTTTTATAGCAATGTATATTCTTGATTATCAGCAAAAAAACAACATGTGTACCCTCTCTTACATAGAAATGGTATCGTTCAAACCCTTCAAAATCTTCTCGTTCGCATTATCTATTATGGCATTGTCCAAAGAATCCAAGTAAATAAGCGTAGTCCTTTCGCTGCTGTGTCCCATCCCCGCACTGATGACGGCAATCGGTACGTCGTGGTTGCGTGCGGCGGTAGCCCAGCTGTGGCGTGGCGTATATGAGGACAAAGGTAATGGTTCGCCGAGCAATTTGCCCAACCGTTTCAACTTTCGGTTATGGTAGTTCAATCCGGTCCGATATTGACGGTAAGCCAGCTCCGGCTGTTCATCGGTAAGGATGGGGAAAAGATATGGACTTTCCGGACAAGTCCGCCCATACCGTTCCAATATCGTTACCATACACGGCTCTATGCGGAGTGTCAGGTATTGCCCGGTCTTATGACGATAATAGGTGATTCGTCCTCCACCTACATCCTCTTTTTTCAAATAGGCCATATCCACAAACGCCATCCCACGGGCGCAATAGCTGAACACGAACATATCTCTTGAAAGTGCCAGAGCCGGTGATCCGGATAGGTCAAGCCGCTGTAACTTCCGAATGGTTTCCTCATCCACGGCACGCTTCGATGTGCGAGCCACTCCTGTATAAACCTCACGAAACGGAAAGGTCTGCACCGCAAGACCTTGCTTTACGGCCTTGTTATAGACGGCACGCAGAATCCGCATATAGAACGAGCTGCTGTTTCTCGCTACCTTTTGTTGCCACAACCATGACTCATACCGACACGCTAGGGCGGAATCCAACGATGAAAAAGGAATGTCGTCACCGTCCAGGAAAGCGGAAAAGCTGTTCAGTGCACGCCGGTAATTACGAGAGGTGCCGTATTGGCCATTCTCCCAAAGCGTTTCCATCTCTTTTTTCATGTAGTACAGGAAACCGGGCTCGGAAGGCAGGGAGCGATAGCGGTTGAGTATTTCCAACAAGGTGTATGTTTCTCCGCTACAGTCCAGCTCGCGGATAATCTCACGGATGTCACGCATCTCCTTTTCCGCCCGTTTCCGGTAGGCGGTCAGGACCCTCTCATTGCCGGGGACAGCGACAAGCTCACGTTTCGTCTCATTCCACCACTCGGGAAATATCCTCATGTCGGTGGTAATCTGCCTGTTCTCCTGACGGTGGCAAAGCTGGTAACAGAGCGTGCCGGCCTTACCCTGTACCGTCGACGGACGGAATTTTAATTTAATGGTAGCCATATATAGTCTGTTTTATGATGAATAATAGGTACATAGATACAACCCGTGGGCTATATTGTTGAAGGAAGAAAATATTTAGTCATGGATTCCGCTTCTCCACTTGGAACACCGAATATCACCTGATGCCGATGCCAAACTCTGTAAATCTTCTTGAAAGACAGTCCGAATAGCCTCGTAAAGAATCAAAGTCCGAAAATGAAAAGCGACGTTTTTTCCGTGGAACAAGTCTAGAAATATTTATATCGCATAAACAACAAGACAGTATATGTTTTCTGGGAAATTCGTGAAAAACAGACGGATACCAGCGAGTTCCCTATAATCAAAGATAAATCAAAACCGTATTGTCACGGGCGTTCCGGCTTCGCTTTCCATGAGTATTTTCCTTGCGACAAGTCGCGGAAAATACACATGGAAACAAACGCCCGGACAATGGTTTTGATTTCGGGAAAGATTATAGGGACTCACTGCGACCGACGCAACGCATGACCGTGTCATTGATGAAAAAAGGAGGGCCTCCTTTATATCCCTAATAAATCCGGCAGGAAGTACGGGATATATGTGCAGACCTGCAATGTCTTATGAAAAAAACGCCGCCCCATGAGAAGACAGGGACTTCAGCTCCCTCTGCTCTGCATAATCCTCCCTTTGCGCCCGTGCCGGCTTCTTCGCCCTTCCTCCGCATACCATATCCTTGTTTTCACGGCATGTTTCCCTCACGGAAAACCAGTCTTTCGGACATTTGACGACATCTGATGACATCTGATGACACCTTTTTGAAAATCAGTGTTTTATTCGGATTTAGCCCATACATTTGAAGCGTCAAAGCAATTTATTAACCCCAAAAAGAAAAGGTATGGCACAAGAAAAGAGCCCAAACGAGAAGCCTGGACGGCCCCGGAAACCGAAGGTCATGAACGATGCCCCTTTGGTGGAACAGATCACCGAGCTGATGATGATTCATAACAAGAGCGATCCGAAAGCCGGTGTACAAGTGGTCAGCGAGATCGACAAGGACGGGAAGGTCAAGACGGTTCCAGCGGACGAGAAGAATGAAAACTCATTCCTGAAATTCGACAAGAACTCGAGCATACTCGAAAACTTCATCAAGAATTTCTGGAGCCAGCTCAAGGAACCTACCCATTTCCGCCTGCTCCGCATGACCTTCCACGACTACAAGGTGAACAAGCAGGCGATCCAAGACCTGGCGGAAGGGAAAAAGACGGACGCAGTGAAGGAGTTCCTCAAACGCTACGAGATCCGTCCGAGAGAGAACAAGGAGGAACAAAACATGAATAAACAAGAAACAGCCATGGCAAAAAAAGAAACGCAACCGCAGGAACCTCTGCAACAGAGTGAGGTACAACAGGCATCACAGCAACAACAACCGCAGGCACAGCAGGTGCCGCAAGAGCCGCAAGGCCCGCGCTATCGTTACAATGAGAACATGATCGACTGGGAGGGATTGGACAAGATCGGTATCTCAAAGGCGACACTCGAACAGCAAGGACTCCTTGACTCCATGCTGAGAGGTTACAAGACCAACAAGCTGGTGCCGCTGACACTTAACATTCCCGGCGTGCTGACAGCCAAACTGGACGCGAGGCTCTCGCTCATACCGCAAGAGAACGGGCAGGTGGGGCTGGCCGTTCACGGCATACGCAAGGAGCCGCAGTTGGAACGCCCTTATTTCGGGTTCAACTTTAGTGAGGAGGACAAGAAGAACCTGCGTGAGACCGGCAACATGGGACGTGCGGTGGAACTCAACCTGCGTGGAAGCGAGTACACCCCCTGCCTGATCTCCATCGACAAGAACACCAACGAGCTGGTCGCCGTCCGGCAGGAGCATGTCTACATCCCGCAGGAAGTGAGCGGGGTAAGACTTACGGACGAGGAGATCAGACTGCTGAAGGAGGGACAACCCGTCAAGGTGGAGGGGATGACCTCCAAGACGGGGAAGGAATTTGACGCCACGCTCCAATACAGCGCCGAGCGCAGGGGGCTGGAGTTCATCTTCCCGAAGAACCAGGTATTCAACGAGAAATCCATCGGGGGCGTACCGCTCTCACCCACCCAGATAAAGATGCTCAGCGAGGGACATACCATCCTGGTCGAGGACATGAAGTTCAAGAACAGGGACGGGGCTTTCTCCGCGTTTGTCACGATAGACCAGACGACAGGACGGCCGAATTACACCCGTCATAATCCGGAAACCGGAGAAATCTATATCCCCAAGGAGATATGCAGCGTGCAACTGACCCCCGAGGATAAGGAAACCTTACGCAAGGGGCAGGCCGTCTATCTGGAAAACATGATCAACCGTAAGGGAGAGGAATTCTCCGCGTTTGTCAAGCTGGACATGAATACCGGCAGGACGATGTACTCACGCACGCCGGATGGATTCAACGAGCAGCAGGCACCACGTATCCCGGCGGAAGTTTACGGCCATGTGTTCACGGCGCAGGAAAAGGCAAACCTCCAGGACGGGAAGACCCTCCTTGTCGAAGGGCTGAAAAACAATGGGCAGACGTTCAGCTCCTACCTGAAAGTAAACCCTTATTCCGGGCAGTTGCAGTATTTCCAGGAGAACCCGGATATCCGCAGGGACACTTCCCGTCGTGCGGCACAGGCGGACACCGCCCAAGGCCAGCAGCAGGAACAAAAGAAAGGGGCAAAACAAGCGGTATAACCCCGATCGGAGAGAGACAAAATCAGTTTTACAAACATCAAATCCCCAAACCGTATGAATACGAATCGGAACATCCCTTATATTTATAATATAAAAGATATTGACTGGACCGCTCTGAAAGCCGTGGGTATCGGCAAGGAACAACTGGAAGCGGACGGCAGCCTCGACCTGTTGTTGCAAGGCAAGGAGTCGGAAATCATCCCGTTGAGACTCCGTACCCCGGTAATCAGCCTGGCCATGGATGCCACATTCAAACTGGTACCCGGTGACAACAACAGGCCAATCATGGAAATCAACGGCATCCGTCAGGAGGAATCTCCAAAGAAATAACAAAAAATAAAACAAGTTTAACATGTCCCCGTATCGCCCAATCCGGTACGGGGCATCAAAAAGAAAAAGAATATGATCGCAATAGTGACTGACAGGCCCAACGTGGGCAGAGAGATAGCAAGAGTGTTGGGAGCAGGCAGAAAGGAGAACGGCTATATGACCGGGAACGGCTACATGGTGACATGGACATATGGCAACATGCTTTCCCTTGCAATGCCGAAGGATTCAGGGACAGCCCGTGTGGAATGGAAAGACTTTCCCCTGCTGCCGCCTTCCTTCCTGACAGTAAGGCACGTGAAGACGGATACCGGATGGAATCCCGACATCAACGCGCTCCTCCAATTGAAGATAATAGCCAAGGTTCTCAACGCATGTGACACCATCATCGCGGCAACCGACGCTTCCCGGGAAGGAGAGATGCTGTTCCGTCATCTTTACGGCTTTCTGGAGTGCAAACAACCCTGTTTCCGCCTCTGGATCTCGTCTCTGACGGACGAGGCCATCACGGAAGGCATGGCGAACCTCCTTCCATGTGACCGGTTCGACAACCTGTTCCTGGCGGCGGACAGCCGTAACCGGGCGGACTGGCTCCTGGGGGTCAATTCAAGCTATGCCATCTGTAAGGCGGTAGGCTTCGGGAACAATTCGCTGGGCAGGGTACAGACCCCCGTATTGGCGGAGATATGCAGACGGTACCGGGAGAGGGAGAATTTCCTGCCAGCCGACAGCTGGCCGGTATTCGTCAGTCTCTGCAAGGACCGACAAATCATAAAACTGCGCCACACGGAAGATTTTCAGGAGTACCGGTACGCGTCAGAACTGTACGGTGACTGCAAGGCGGTACGGAACGCACGTATCGCGACGGTCAGCCGCGAGAGCGAGGACATCCGGGCACCGGCTCCCTACAACCTGACCGAACTTCAGAAGGACGCGAACCGTTACCACAACCTAACAGCCATACAGGTACAGGATATCACCCAAGGCCTGTACGAAAAGAAACTGATCTCCTATCCGCGTACCGCCAGCCGCCTGCTGACAAGGGACGTATATGACACGTTGCCCGCTGTCATGGAAAAGATTCTTTCCCGCAAGGAATTCCGCCAATACGCCAAAATGACGGACTTTGCCGCGCCGCCAAGCGACATCAGCGCACAGGAGACGACAGATCACCACGCGATCATTGTCACCGGCATGCCCCCCGGAACATTGAACAAGGAGGAACAACTGGTCTATACGCTCATTCTCGGCAGGACACTCGAAGCCTTCATGCCATCCTGCCGGGTGGAATATACGACCATCGACGTAGTATGTGCCGCACGGAAGTTCAGCGTCCAAACGTACCGCGTCCTGAAAAAGGGGTGGCTCAGCATCTTCGGGCGGGAACATCTTATCGCAAGGGGGGGTATGCCCTGTTCCGCACTACCGGATTTCTCCCCGGGAGAGCCGGTACCGGTAAGCGGATGCAATATCGTCCGCAAGAGAACACTTCCGGTATCCCCCTATACGGATGAGGAGCTGGTCGGCTATATGGACCGGAGCGGATTAGGGACCGTCTCCACGCGTACCAATATCATCCGCACACTGCTGGAGCGTAAATATATCCGCTATTCAGGCAAATATGTCATCCCCACCCCAAAAGGGCTTTTCTTCTATGAAACGGTACGTGGGATGAAAGTGGCCGACACCTCCCTCACTTCCGGATGGGAAGCGGAAGTGGCACGGATAGAACAGGGAAAACTCACGCAAGAGGAGTTCCTGGGAGGGGTACTGGAACAGGTGAAGGAGGTGACCGGTGAGATATTCCTGATCTATCAGGCTAAAAACAACCCGTAGAATATTACGCCACCGGCACGGGACGATTCTCAAAAGAGCAGGGAGTACAGGCTTTCAATGCCGTACTCCTTTTTTCATGGGAGATTGGATAGTTTTTCCGCTTTTAAGCGGCAAAGGTCTTGGATTGCCTCGTTTTTGCCGCAAGGCGGCCCCCTTTGGGGGCTTGGTTGGTCAAAAGAAAATCATCCTCGCTTCGCTGCGGTATTTTCTTTTGCCAAGCCTTGCGCAAAAAGGCAATCCAAGGGCCGGAGGCCTATAAAATCGGGAAAACATATCCCGATGGGATTATTCATTCTTAAAAATTTAAAGACATGAAACTGCGACTTATCGAAAACATCTGCAAGCGGACGGTCTCACTGGTCCTGCTTACGGGAATATGCCTGCTCTACAGCAAGGGAATCATTCCCGTGTACCTGATCGTCCTGTTCCTTTTATCGGGAACAATCATAGGATTCCTCTTCAGGGCATTCCTCCTTGTGATAAAAGTCATCCTTATCCTGTCCGTCATGGGCATGCTTGCATAACTCCTAAAATACAAAAAACATGAGAACCGCGACATCCACCCCCTCAGCCCCGGTCATGCCGGTCGCATGGCCCGTCACAAAGCGCATAAAACCTGTCAAAAAACGGTTCCCCTGCATATTGGACGAACCGAAAACAATAGGCCACTACCTGGAGCCATTAAAGGATATCGCGTCCAATCCCGACAGGCAGAGACTCCTGAAAGAGTTTTTCCAAGAAACTTATGTATAACTTACAAATATTTTACCATTATGTTTTTTCAAACGATCAACCGAATGATTACGGCAGGCACAGACCTGAGTATCAACATCAGACAAGTGAATGACAAACTGACCGTGGCCGTCATGCCCCGGCGTGCGGGACTGAAAGACGAGGCCGGGGAACAAATCGTCCCGCTGGTATTGAACGGTACCCCGGAAGAGCTGGACATGGAATTCCTGGGAGCGATCGCCGCGCCCGTACAGAAGGCGCAGGGCATCCTTACCAACCTGGAAACATTCGAGAAACAAGCGGAACAGGCCGTATCACAAAGCAAGGCGGCCAAGTCCGTAGCTGAGAAGGAATCAAAAGAGGTATGCGAGAAACGGGAGAAGATGGAAAAGCTGCTTAAAAAGGCGGAGGACGCCACAGGCGGCAAACGCTATTCCGAGGCGTTGACCTGGCTCAGACAGGCAAAACGGCTGGCCATGCCGGACAAGCAGAAGGAGATTGACGTGAAGATAGCGGAGGTACAGAAAAAAGCGTCCGAGGGCAGTCTCTTCGGAGCGGAACCGGTAATGCCGGAACCACAGCCCGCGCAGGTTATCCAACCGGTGGCGCCGCAACCGGTACCCGGTCATGCCCCCCGATATCAGGGAGGGGAACAGATACGGATGTTCGCGCCCGAACAACCGTCCCGCCAATCTCCCCACCAGATTCCGCGGTCGGTACAAGGCACGCGACCACAACAGGTTCCACACGGACAGGCGGCTTCACGACCAGGAGCGGATGGTACACCGGCCGGCTGTCAGCAGCCCGTGAACCGACCGCAGACCATACAATTCCACCAGCCGGTACAGATGCCGCAATCACAGGTATACGACGGTCAATGGCTGCAACCCGTCCCTTCGCAACCGCAAACGGCTTCCACGCAAACCGTTCCCGATAACAAAGGGGAAAGCGAATACGGGGCACGAGCGCAGGACATGGGACAGTACGGCTTCGACAAGGACGACGAGCATGACAGGGAGCTCCTGCGTGAGGACCCTTACGCGGAATATCTCGACTTCCCGGAGGAATACCGCATGAAAGACGAGGCACAAATGGAAATGATATGTTGTTAAACCCTATAAAAATACAATTATGGCACTAGAAATTAAAGGATTGCAGAGAGTTTTCAAAATCAGGAAAGGCTCGTCGGAAATAGAGCTGGCCGATCCGGACAACAGCCTGTCCCCGAACGAGGTGATGGATTTCTATTCCATGACCTATCCGGAACTGACCACGGCGAGCGTACACGGTCCGGAATGCGAGGATGACAGCGTGGTCTACCGGTTCAAGACGACCATCGGAACAAAAGGGTAGATATATGGCAAAGAGAATTTCCATCAAAAAAAAGGAGGATACATGCAAAACGCTATCAGAATCACAAATGGCGGGACTGGCCGTATTGATCATCAGGGCCGCCGACCTCTCGTACATCGGACGGGGGACGATGGGCCGGGAAAAAAGAAGACTGCCGCCACCGGGGAGCGTAACGCTTTTTTGACAGGCAGATTCCTCCCCATCGCGGCGGACTATCTGGTGGAGGACGAAACGGGAGGGGCATGCGTCAACCTGACCACGTCCGAAAACTTTGACTATCTATACCGGTCCGCCCTGCGATATGCCGATCTCATGAATGTCAGGCTCCCTTTCCGCGCAAGGAAAGGGAGCGGTCCCCGCATCAACATCACCGCCTTATACAAGGCCCTGGACGAGACCTTGCCGGAACATGTCAATCTGGAGGAAAGGGCCGGGAGGCTCCATTTCTGCCTGTACAGGTTCCATGACTGGCCGGACCATACCCTGTTCTGGCTACCCGTCGATTTCACGGAGAACCTTCCTGTACCGTTACGGCGTATCGTCCGGGAATTCATACGGCAGTTCGTACGTTACCACGGGTTGAACGCCGTCACGGAAACATGGTATTATGAGCTGGCGGTGGAGGAACTGGATGACTGGAAGAACCGCGATCCCGAGGCTTCCCCTCAGACAATCCGTAAATACAAACGCCTGGCGGAATCCTACCAATCCGGGAAAATCGCAAAAACACTTAAACGAATGGAAGGGAAACCGTTCTGTACCGATCTGGAAGAAAAGGTCCGGAAATACCGGGCGGCAGTGAAGGAGGAACGGGAGCTTTTGGAACTGATACGGGAAGGGATGGGACTGATTACCCCAGGAAATCCGTGCATCATGCAATACGGTTACGACTGGGCGTATGAAAGATCACCGGATTTCCCCCCGATCGACCTGGACTGTCAGATCATGCTGGCATATTCCAACAATGACACCCTTACGGAGAACATGGAATGCTATTTCAACTCGGACTACCGGGAGACGTATGCCATCATCCCGGTCACAAGCATGTACCTGACACCTGAGACGGACAGACTGTTCCGGATGGACGACTATCCGGAGAGACTGTCCGGATGGATGGAACGATTCACGCAATGCATAAACTGGCATTTTAAAGTGCCCGTTTCCCAATAACTAAAGAAACGAAAACAAAAAAAATACAGGATATGAACGAACTTACCAAGCAACTGCAAGAGATAATGGTGCCCAAAGCGGCGCTGATCGCCTATGAGTACCAGGAAGGTCACTACGCAAGCGGAAGTCACTACCTGGAACTACGCCCTATCAACAAAAAGGGAAGAATGGAAGCCGGCATTCCGGTTACATATGAATTCATGGACTCCCTGGTGGAATCCTATTCGGACGGGAACCGGCGTATCCCGCACGGGTGGCTGCCACCCAACATGCTGTGGTGCGATACCCGCAGGGGGCATGAAAGCTACTGTCTCTTATACACATCTGACGCTGCCGACGAACTCTAGGGTGTAGATCT